>Ga0114997_10000913_pt1 | contig 24586 bp, 39 predicted proteins | sample ArcticOcean_MG_C_2_FD_87045 | JGI IMG/M metagenome (GOLD analysis project Ga0114997, IMG submission 87045) | Marine microbial communities from western Arctic Ocean - ArcticOcean_MG_CB4_136 | ecosystem: Environmental > Aquatic > Marine > Oceanic | place: Arctic Ocean: Canada Basin | collected... | reverse complement strand
GGACCCGACGGATTGCTTTGCACTCCAGGCCGAAAGCCTCTCGATACTCAGGAGAGTAGTAGCGTGATGCGCCTCGCCAGCCTAGCATGGGATTCTCTTCCTCAGGTTCGAAGTACTCACCGCCTAGCAACCCGCGATACTCGTTGGACTTAAAGTCACTAAAGCGCACTATGACCTCGTTGGGATAGAATGCCGCACCGATCTTGGCAATACCATAGGACAGGCGCTTAACGAAGAATGTCTCCTCATCATCATAGCCCTGCGTAAGTGCCTCAATCTTCTCAGTCAGCTCCGGATCATCCATCTCTCTGTGCCGTAGAAGCGCCAGAGGGTGAGCCTGAATGTAGTTGTTGATGATGAACTCTTCTCGTGCCAAACCAACACCAGCGTTAGGAATAGCTGAGAATTTGAAAGCTTGATCCGGTGAGCCAACATTCATCATGATCGGTGTTCTTGTTTTGGGCAGGTCTGTGAGATCTGTCTTTTCCACATCATAAAGAACGATGCCGTCGTAGATGTTCGCCACATCACCTTCAGCGCAAGACACTGTCACAATTTGTCCGGTGCTTAAGCTCTCAGTCCCAAGCTTGCCGTCCAAGCTTTTAGCACCTACAATAGCAGGAATACCCATCTCACGTGCCACAATAGCAGCGTGACAGGTTCGTCCACCCTTGTTGGTGATGATGCCTGACGCTTTCTTCATGATGGGCTCCCAGTCAGGATCAGTCATCTCAGTGACCAGAACATCTCCGTCCTCGAAATCCTTCTCATCCATCGTACCATCTCGACCATCCAGGGAGTACATCACGCGAACCTTGCCTGTGGAGATGCCATCGCCAACAGCTACCCCGTGCCCAATCAAGCGCTCTTCGCGGGTGTCATCATTGATCTTATACTCAACCAAGTGATCCTTGCGCTTCTGGGAGTGAATGGTTTCGGGGCGTGCTTGCACGATGTAGAGATCGCCGCTTAAGCCGTCCACAGCCCACTCCACATCCATCGGGCACCAGTGGCCTTTCATGTCTGTGTAGTAATCTTCAATCTTGCAGACCCAGTCAGACAACTTAAGGGCTGTCTCGTCAGGAATGCAGAAGCTACCCCTCATCTCAGGATTAGTATTGATGATCTTTGTTCTCTCTCCAGGAATGTCTGAATAGATCATCTTTTGGTCCTTCTCTCCCAGTTTCTTCTCGATAATGGAGGAGTGACCTTTCTTGAGGGTGGGCTTGAAGACAAGAAACTCATCGGGAGAGACAGCTCCTTGGACGACCATCTCACCCAAGCCCCAGGAGCCGTTGATCAAGACGACGTCTGGGAAACCTGACTCGGTGTCCAGGGAGAATGCAACACCTGAAGCGCCTAGGTCAGAGCGTACCATCTTTTGCACACAAGCTGAAAGCGCTACGTCGAAGTGATCGTAACCAAAGTTGTCCCTATAAGATATCGCTCTGTCTGTGAAGAGCGAAGCAAAGCAGTTTCTTACGGATGTGAGAACGCCTTTCCAGCCTCGAACATTAAGGAACGTCTCCTGCTGGCCTGCGAACGATGCATCAGGTAAATCTTCTGCAGTGGCAGAGGATCGAACTGCTACGTCGGTAATCTCTTGGTCATAGCACAGAGAAAGATCGTGATAAGCTTCCTTAATCTCCTCGCGGATGTGATCAGGGAACTCACCTTCACGGATGATCTCTCGAATCTGAGATCCTGTCTTTCGAAGTTGAACAAGGTCGTTGACATCACACTCACCCATTAGCCGGCGGATTTCATCTTCCAGGCCATTTGCTGTGATGAATTCTCGATATGCATCAACAGTAACAGCGAAGCCGCCTGGAATATTAATGCCAAGCTGAGTTAATTCTTGGAGCATCTCTCCGAGCGAAGCGGATTTTCCACCTACCTTTTCAATGTCAGATAAGCGAAGTTCATTGAGATCAACTACGTATTTCATGCTTTAGGCATTCCTCACAGATATCTTTAGCTTTGCCATGCTCGCACTTATCCTTTCTAAGAATAAAACAGTAAACCCACCAGATAAGGGGCACAGCGATAGGGTGCAGGCACAGTAGCCAAGCTACTGGAATGCCCGCAAAAAAAGCAGGATTAACATTAGCGCCAAGCCATGCGAAGATCAGTGGGAAGATGATATCTTCAATAATCTCCCAGGCAATAAAAATAATGAGCAAAGGAAGGCCGTAGCGCTTCCAGGTACTCATTAAGTTCGTTGATGCCCAAAAGGCGATCTTGTGCTTTAGATTATGAAGGCTTAGTTTCATTTAGAAGAATTTTTGGTCTTTTTAGGCGCTGCCTTCTTTGCAGGAGCCTTCCTTGTTCTCGTATTTTTTGAAGCTGCCTTCTTTGGTGGCTTAGAAGAAGACGATTTCTTTCCTGCAGGCTTCTTGGTGATTACAGCTTTTTCAAGATCGGGATCTACTGCTGAAGACTGCATGATAGCATCTTCGGGAGAAGTAGCTTTGGACTTTTTGTGTGCTGTCTTTTTAACTGCTTTGGCCTTGGGCGCTTTAGGTGCAGGCTTGGACGCTTCAGGTTCAGCCTTGGGAGGCTCTGGTGCTGCTGCTACAGGTTGAGCTTCCTGTGGTTTTTTAGTGACTTTCACAGGTGCTTTTTTATTCGATACTTTCATAGAATTTTTTGTTCTAGAAGCCATGCTATTTTCTCCATACGACTTTAGTAAAAGCCATTATCTTTATTTAGTCTCTTTGAAGCAGTGATTTCAAAAGCAATTTTTTCGGCTTTGAATCCTGCTGCTGCCCATTTTTTTGCCATCTCTGGCGATCCTTCAAGGGCATATTTATCAGCCTCTGTAAAGCAGTCATCTGCCCAAATCATTAAGTTTTCAACCACTTCGTATAAGGGTGTAATAATTTGAATTTTCATTCAAAGCTTACATGCGGCCTTAAAATTTCGTCAAGCTGTGCAATTATTGCTGTGAAGTCATGAGCAACATCAGATTGCTTTACTACAGAATGCGCGCTACTTGGGTCTAAGCTGTTATAACATTCTATAACATAGCTTCGAATTCCTATTAGACTTTCTATTTCTTCTTTCTTCACGATTTATCTCCTGTGCTTATAAATATTAAAATTAAGCAAATTTGTTAATTAGCCAGTCATGGTACCAAGTCAAAGCGTGGTCTTTGGGCTGAACGTCTCTCCACGAATTAGTGCAAAAAATCTTCCATGCATCATTGGCGTACTTTCCTATCCCGTATAATTCAACAGGCTCTTTCCAGTCTTTCTCAAGGTATTCTTTAGACATCTTTACAAGCGCATTAGATCGTCGAGAACTAAGCCCTAACGGCTTTAAAAATTCTTGTAAATCTTTAAGGCTTGCATTGCTTGCTGATTGTGGGTCTGGGTACTTCTTAAAATAATCCCAAATGAGTGGCTCAGCAGTATTTCGCCTCGTAAGGTTGCAAAATATGCAGGCAACTAAAATCTTCCAAGGATCCTCGTACAATTGCTCTTGAATTAAATTGTAGGGAGACTTAGGTGGTTTCCAAGCATTCATGATGAATTCTATAAAGCTTGAAGGAAATGTTCAGGGTTTTGATCTGACTAAATCAAAGGCAAAGAGCAATGCTGGTTGCAGAAACTTCTTTATTCTATCTGAATTTACAGCTTCCAAGATTGGGACCCACACATATCCCTTGTGTTCCCAGACTCCAGAATGAGGATTGGGAAATATCTCAGGTTCTTGATCTGTTAATGCTACGAACATCTCGCATGCATCATAAGCATGCGATACCTTACCATACGGAAACTGGAGCTCTGTGATGCTGGCTTCTTCTCTGGTTTCCCTCACAGCTGCCTCGAAAGCCGTCTCACCAGGATCAATAATCCCTTTAGTTAGATCGTACTTGCCATCGGGTGTAACTAAACAAAGAACGTGATAATCACCATCCATGTGTTTTAGAACAACAACTCCTGCAGCAGGAGCAAAATTATCACGTGTCATTGCATTAACCTCTATTAAAAATAAATAGCATCTAAAATTTTAAAGTTTCAATCTTGTTTTAAATTGCGCAGGCGACTAGAGTTCCTGTACGCGGGTGCATAGAGAGCTTGTCGCTGAGACGTATTTAATCGAAAAAGCTTAAAGTAAGCCTTCTTCATAGTCTCACGATATCTTAGTGCCTGCTTCAACTTAAAGGGTTGGAGCTACTTTCTTCGAGATCAGATTCCTTGACATCGACTAGTGCTGCCACTTCTCTGATTAGTTTCTGGAATTCGTTTTTCTCAGAATCCAGAACAGTTAAAACTTGACTCAATATAGCATCTATATCTCTGCAAGCCTCGGAATATCCTATCTTTTTTCCTTTTTCTATAGCAGTCTGAACTTCGATTTGGCGCCATTGGTTGGCGATATCGATGACAGAATTTGACTTGATGCCTAGATCATGACTCTCTTTAGCAGTTTGAACATTTTTCATTACGTCCGTTACGGTATTGTAAATCTGTTCAAGGCTCTTTGCTCTTTGGCTAGATAGTTCTAATATTTTTCTCATAAATTACCTTTCATGTAAACATATCAGCTATAGATGCTGCAAATGCATCTGGCTTCGTAATACATTTATACCCACATCCCTTCACCATGTTTACGAACTCTTTATAAAATCTATTGGAGATGTATTTGCCATCAGGGTTGATATCTAGATGAACAGTGATGTTTTCATACCCTAGATCACCTACCATCTGAGCGATCTCAAGTGCTTGCAGGACTTCTCGCTGTAGCTTTAAGTAAATGGTAGGTGAAGGCTTTTCGTTATGCGTGGCACGGAAAGTAATCACACCATTCGGGCCTTTGCGCAAACAAATCACTGATACAAGTCGTGTATAGTCAGCATACTGGTGAGAATCGCAGCCTACGTGAAGCTCGTATCCTTTACTAAGAAGCTTTGACAGATGAGACTTGATATCCCTTGGCATGCCCTCTAAGCATCGCCAATCACTCATCTAATTTATCGCTCCAGGCTTTCATGCCGTTCCACCTCATTGCGTAATATGCCATGCAGATAGGCCATGCGATGCGCAAGCCTGTAAAAGGTAGAAAGATGAGATCAAGGACAAGGCAGATCGCCCAAAACCCGATCATGACAGGATAGAACGTTAAGAGTTTGTTTTCCATATAAATACATATCCCAGAAATGAAAGCGCGTGCTAATAAAACGGATTTAAACCCCTTGCGTGGTCAGAAACATCTTTTACTTCTTTTATGCTTGGAAACTCATCTTTAAGAGAGGTTGTAACCATAGACTTCAAGGTCATAGATGATGCTGCACATCCGTGGCATCCCCCGCCCATCTTAACATGAACAATGCCAGATTTTTCGTCATAATCTCGTAATTCTAAAAAACCGCCATGAGATGATAAGCTGGGATTTATAAAGCTCTCAATAAAATCTTCGATCTGTTTGGCAGTTGTGTTTTCCATACTAGTACATATTAGTACTCTGCAAGAACTTTCAAAAACTCATCAGGGCCATCTACTGCGTGAAACTTCGAGCACATCTTTGCGATCTCCCAGTCGTTACCTACAGGAACAATATTGTCACCGAAGAAGACGCAGTCCTCAGGCTTCTCTTTAATGTTCTCGAAAGCGTATGCTTTCGACCACTCGCTACGACTGACATCAATAGAAATTTGTCCGCCTTTGCGAAAAGCCAATCCGTATGATTTAAACTCTTTCTCCAAGAACTTAATTGCTTTGTCTCGATCACCTGATTTCTTATCCCAGGTAGAATAATCTTCTCTTTGCTCTTGGCTGCAATTTCGACCAATGAGAGAGAAGTTAATCTGGCTTCCTCTCCACTCCACAAATGTTCCTGTCTTATACTTCGTGTGGCTCTTTGCAGCGTACTTGAGAAGTACTGAGATGATGTGATTGAGATCTGATTGGCTGTAGTGGTCTAGCAGCGTCACTCTGTGTATGAGATCAGGTTCAAGACTTCCGTGCTCATCATCAGGATCCAGGTTGGTCTGAAAAACTGACGTTCCATTGCAGCACATCACCTTCTCAAAGATTTCTATGACGCTGCACTTAGCGAACTGCTCTTCTACTTTTTCAAAATTGGATCCTGTTACAAGATAGAGCTTATACTTGCCCCTCAATTTTCTTAGAGCTTTTAAAACTTTTTCAGGGACAGGTTGTCTACTGTGCGTAAGCGTCCCATCCATGTCGAATATTAGTGCTTTAGTCATCAGTATCTTCCACGATGCTGGCATCAACTGTGAGCATGAGGCCCGCAACTGACGCTGCATTCTCTAGGGCGCACCGAGTCACCTTGACGGGATCAATGATACCTGCTTCAATCATGTCTCCGAACTCGTCATTTGCTGCATCGTATCCCTCGTTACCTTCGAGATCAGCAACTTTAGCCATTACAATGACAGGCTCTCCCCCTGCATTGCGAACAATCTGCGAAAGAGGTGCTTGACAAGCTCGCTTGATAATGCTGCGGCCGATGGCTGCGCCGTCAATTTCATCTGATTTTATTTGAAGATTTGCTGCAGCTCGGACTAGCGCCACGCCGCCCCCTGGAACGATACCTTCTTCAATAGCTGCACGGGTTGCATTAAGAGCATCTTCTACTCGATCTTTTCTCTCTTTCACTTCCAGCTCAGTAGAGCCACCGACCCGTAGAACTGCTACTCCGCCGCCCAGCTTAGAGATTCGAGCCCTAACAAATGAGCGCTCTTGTTCCGAAAGGGACATGTCGTTCATTCTTTTGCGCAGGTCTTTGATTCGACCTTTTATTTCCTTAGCTTTCTCAGCTCCGCCTACGATAATTGTCCTAGTTCGGCTGCAGATAATCTTCTTTGCGTTACCGAGATGCTCAAGACTAACTTCGTTGAATGCGATTCCGCTAGCATCTGAGATTACTGTCGCTCCTGTCAAAGTGGCAATATCATCTATCATTTCAAGGCGGCCGGCGCCGAATCCAGGTGATGTGATAGCACATGCTTCAACAACACCCTTCATCTTATTAACCACTAGGCCTTGAAGAGCGTCGCCTTCGACGGCCTCAGCAATGAAAAGAACGGGTCTGCTTTGTTGAACAATTCCTTCAAGAACAGTCACGATGTCTGATAAAGAAGTTAGCTTTCGTGTCGTAATGAAGACGTAAGGGTTCTTGAGCTCGGCAGTCATCTTCTCACCGTTGGTCACAAAGTAAGGAGAAACATAACCCCGGTCAATCTGCATTCCTTCGACGATCTCTACTGTGGTGTCAAAGCCTTTAGCTTCCTCTACCGTCACCACGCCATCGCGGCCGACTTGGTCCAGCGCATGAGCGATCATCTGGCCGATATCCTCAGCACCATTCGAAGAGATGGTACCTACCTGGGCGATCATATCATTGCCAGACACAGGTGTTGCCATCTCCTTCAGGGACCGCGTGATCTCCTCGACAGCAGAATCAATACCAACCTTAATGTCTGTAGCAGGATAACCGCTGGCCAGCATCCTGAGGCCTTCAGTATATATTGTTTGGGCTAGCACAGTGGCTGTGGTCGTGCCATCTCCTGCCACGTCATTGGTGCGAGATGCTACTTCCTTTACCATCTGGGCTCCTAAGTTAAGGAACCGTTCCTTAAGGTTGATAGCACGTGCAACTGATACGCCATCTTTTGTCACTGTTGGAGCACGGTCCAGATGTTCAATGACAACGTTCTTCCCTTTGGGCCCGAGGGTAACCTTGACAGCATCAGCTAAAATATTGACACCCTCAAGAAGTTTCTGTCGAGCGTCTTCGTCAAATAAGACACTCTTATTAGTCTGGAACTGCATAAATTAGTCTCTCAGTACTCGCCTTTTAAGATTCTCTAAAAGCGACTGCGGAATAGTTACGATGCGCTTAGCACCTGTCAATACATCAGTCGCAACATACAAGTCGCCTTCTTTTGCTACGACTTCGTTCTCATTCAGAACGCCCCTTTGGCGGAGCTGGCTCTGGTGATTATCAGGTAGGGTCATTTGCTGATCTCCATAGTTTTAAAATACTCTTCATCTTGGGCAAAAGTATAAGATCATGTGCCGGAACGTCATAAGTGACTGCGAGTATCTTTCGATAAGTTTTATAAAAAGCTGCCATATTCGTGTCAAGCGCCTCGAAATCTGCAACCCGCTTGAAAGTAGAACTTTCCATAGTCACAATCTGGTATTCGCTAATTGATCCGGATCCTATATGTGCCACATTAATCATACATAATATTACTTTAGCAGGGATGTCAAGTAAATGTCAGGATTGAACTTGTGGCACCCAGTGTGTTGTGCGGCCGTCCTTAGTCTGTTCCTTTATAATCTCTCGACCTTCGGGATCAGATTTTCGACCATACACTGCGAAGCGCTGGGTGGCATCTCCTACTTCTCCATAGAAATCCTGATAAGACTGCAGAGTTGCTCCGCCACTCTTGAAAGAATTTACTAAAACTGACCTTACTGCTGCGTTGAGATCACAAAGTTCTGCGTTTGTCAGAGATGAGACAGTCCGGTGAGGAGAAATCTTTGCTAAGTAAAGCGCTTCAGCTTTCACGTAGTTGCCAACTCCGGAGACGATAGACTGGTCCATTAAGACTTCAACGATTGTCTTCTTATCTTTTCGCCTCAAGTTACTAACAAACAAACTGTCAGAACATTCTTCTGCAAGTAAGTCGGGGCCGAGTGAGTTAAGCTTGTCAATAATAGGTTGCTTTCCCTTGACAAACTTAAGCGTCCCAAAATTTCTTGTATCATTAAAGAAGACTGGACCGTCTTCTAACACCAAGCGAACTCGAGCGTGAGAACCTTTTTTCCGGGACCATCCTCCCGTCATTCCCAAAGTATTCCAAATAGACCACTCATGGTCAAGCAAGAAGAAGATAAATTTTCCGTGCACTCCGGCACCCCTGACCTTTAGGGGCGCTTCTTTTAGTATCTCTTCTAACCCATCTATGGGCTTCTTAGTATATCGGCCGCTTTCTACGACAATATCGATCAGATTTTTATTGGAAACTTCTTCAGATATTTGCAGAGCCATTCGTCTGCACTCAGGACCTTCAGGCATATGCGCTCCTAGTCGTCGCCTCTATTTACTTCACGGAAGTTGCCGCCTTTTGACTTCGGGATGCCGCCTTTAAGGCGCAAAGTTCCTTCGGCAGCTATCTGCTTCTCGATCTTCTCTTTGTAATCACAGCCAGGACAAATCTTTTTATCAGGATCAGGACGAGCATTGTTGTATCCACACCCTTTCTTGCACTGGTAAGTTTTGATGGTTTGAAGTGTGTCCCCGATTTTTATCTCTCGGGATGAGGCTTTAAAAAGTTTTTTAAGATTATTCATAGGTAGCTATTATGTATCACAATCTTTGTCAAATGTTCAATTACACAGCAGAAAACGTCCGGACGAAGGTATCCCAAGGCTTCTCTTTAGAAGCAAAGCTAAACTCCCAAGTCTGAAACTGCTCTTGAATCAAGCTCGGCCGTAGATCAGGTTCGACAACATGAATGCCTGCGATCTCATCTTCGGTGAGCGGATCAATTCGGATTAAGCTAAGATTGAGTTCGAAATGTGCTTTCCACTCCGGGTCTTCCATCTTCTTGACAAAAAGCTCTGGGTCACGCATGATCTTCTCAGCGGTCTTATCACCGTGACGCGGGATCCCCGACACATTATCAGTGGCATCACCTCGGATCGACTTCCACTCCAGGTAGTTGTAATCAGGCGGGATAACAAAGTCTTTTTTGATCGGATGGTAAAGCTTGATCTGTGGGTTCTCATCCGTTAGCAGCTGAATGAAATCAGAATCACCTGAGGCGATGATGACGTCATCTTCCTTGTGCAACCTTGCGTAGTGAGCAATGATGTCGTCTGCTTCAAAATCGGGATGGCGGACAATGCTGAACGGGAACGCTTTGTAAAGGAGCTCCACGCATTCGTCTTTCTGGCGGAAGAAGTCCTGCATCGCCTGCCACTTGGGATCTGTCTCATCAGTCCTGCGATTGGCCTTGTAATTAGCATCGGTCGCAATACGCTTCTTAGGGGTTCCCTCCAGAACAAAATAGACTTTGTCCGGATTCATCTTCTCCACAAGCGGGCGAAGAGACCTGAAGAACATGAATGTTACAGAGTGATCGCCGCTGTGGTAGCCCGCTCGGGCCCGGTGTATAAGGTTGTGGCCGTCTAGAATGAGTACACGCATTGATAATCTCCGGAAAGATTATACCACGGCCCTGGATGATTTACACTATTTCTTGGGGATGGGTTTGTGCCTTCTCAGCTCAGCAACGCCCTTGACCTTCTTGATCGATGCAACAAGGTCTTTCTCAAACTTTTCTCGGCCGCCGTAACCTTCAGGAGCGATGAATCCAACTTCGATCGGCACGATAGATCGATTACCCGACCTGGTAATTGTATCACGTTGATACACAGTCGCGATTCCTCTAAGGATTCTGATTCTGGTAAGTACGTTATTTAACAGCGTTCCTTTTTGGTAGACTAGGACGTACTGCGCCTCTGATGGGCGAATTAAGTCAGAGCGACCAAATGCTTGTTCATTTATACTGTTCATAGATGCCATGTTACTAATTATCACCCAGAGGTTGAATTTTCACCTCTCCGTCAATTACATCAATCTTGAGAGCGGATGCATCGTGGTGTCTAACAATGGTGCCGGCGATATCAGTTTCAATATTCTTCTTCACAAATGCCTTCATACCTCTAGCACCTTGCGAAGGATCGTATTCTTGACTATTGAGATAATCTATCAAAGCATCAGTCCATTCAAGACTAATTTTTCTCTTTGACATCCTGGCTCTGACTTCTTCTAGACATGTTATAGCGATCTTCCCGAGCAACTCTTTTGGAAGTGGATTGAAAACTACTATGTCATCAATTCTATTAAGAATCTCAGGCCTATACTTTGCTTTGAGGAGCGCGATAACTTGATCTCGAACAGATTGAGAAACTTCTCCTGTAGAAGAAAGGGCATCGAGTAAAATGTGGGATCCAATATTAGAAGTCATAACAATGACAGTGTTCTTGAAGTTAACTATTCTACCTTGACCATCTGTCAGTCTTCCGTCATCTAGGACTTGCAACAGGATATCGAATACCTCGGGATGAGCTTTTTCAATCTCGTCAAGCAAGACAATAGAGTAAGGCCTTCTCCTAACTGCTTCTGTTAGCTGGCCTCCCTGGTCGAAACCGATGTATCCTGGGGGTGCACCAACTAAACGAGAGACAGAATGCTTTTCACCATACTCAGACATGTCTATCCTGATCATGTGATCATAGTCATCAAACATTAATTTTGCTAAGCACTTCGCGAGCCAAGTCTTTCCTACACCTGATGGACCTAGAAACAAGAATGATCCGATTGGTCGAGTTTCATCCGATAAGCCTGCACGAGAACGAATGATCGCATCAGATACAGACTTAACTGCTTCTTTTTGGCCGTATACAAGATCTTCTATGTCTTCTTGTAAAGTTACCAATTTATCTCGGTCTGACTTCGATAAGTTTTCAGCGGGTATTCCAATCCAATCAGAAACAACCTGGGCAATCTCAAGGGGATTAATTTCTTCTTTTACCAGAAGCTCTCCCGACTGGCGTAGGTGCTGGAATGCAAGTTGAGCGTTGCTTAATTCCTTCTCAACTATTGGTAAATCCTCTACTTTCATCTTAAAGTATTGGTCTCGATCAGATCCTCCGGCTTCGGCATCAGCCAACTTGGCCTCTACTTTTAGCTTTGCTGCCTTAGCTTTTCGATATCGATCAATGACGCCTTTTTCTGTATTGAACTTTCTCTGTAAAGTGTCAAATTTTTCTTGAATATCTGCTCTTTCCCTTTTGAGGTCTTTGAGCTCTTCTTTCGAGTCTTCATCTTCCTCTTTTCGAAGAGATTCGATTTCAATATCAGTCATTAAAAGCTTTTGAGAAAGATCTGACATTACGACGGGTGTCATTTCATTTTCTGCACGAACTCTTGCCGCAGCTTCATCGATCAGATCAATTGCTTTGTCGGGAAGATTTCTAAACGTAATATATCTGTCAGATAACTCACAAGCAGTAATCAAAGAAGCATCACGTATGTGCAGACCGTGGAATGCCTCGTATGTATCTCGAAGACCCCTGAGGATCCCGACAGTTTCTCGCACTGTAGGCGGTTCAACAAATACAGATTGGAATCTGCGCTCTAGCGCTTTATCTTTCTCAATAAAATTTCTATATTCATCGAGCGTGGTTGCTCCAATGATTCTAACCTTATTCCTGCTAAGAGCAGGTTTAAATAAATCGGCAAGGCTGGTCTCACCTGCGCTAGCTCCTATGGAGTGAACTTCATCTATAAAAAGAACTACATTCTTCGGGAAGTCTACTATTATATCGATGAGCTCAGTAACACGCTCTTCTAAATCTCCCCTATGCTTGGCGCCGCCGATTAAAGAAGAAACTTTTAATTCATAAAGGACGCAGTCTTCTAAAAACTCTGGAACTTCGCCGCGGTGGATTCGCTGGGCAAGACCTTCAACTATAGCAGTTTTTCCAACCCCGGACTCACCTATGATAATTGGATTGTTTTTTGATTTTCTACAAAGTATCTGTATGATTCTACGTGTTTCAAACTCTCTTCCAATTACAGGAGAGTATGAATTCTCTGATGCAGACTTAACCATGTCTGTGCAGTATTTTAAAAGAGTTTTTGACCCAGCACGTTCTTTCCTTGTCTTAACAGTCTTTCCAGCTCTAAATTTCTGAAATGATGTTACTACTTTTTCAACTGCCAAGCCATACCTGTTTAAGATATCCGCTGCAGGGTTGCTGGTGCCTTCAGTATAGAACTGCTTAAAGATAGTCATCGTATCAACGTACGAATCGCCGCTATCTAATGATGACTTTTTTGCTCTTTCGAGTAGGGAAACTAGCCTTGGGTGAACTGCAAGAGAATTAGCACCGTCAGATTCCTGGATCGGTACTGTTCCTAATTTGCTTATATGATGCTTGAGCGCATTAAGGAGACTGTCCTTGTCAATTTTATGACTGACAAGGACTGACAGAACTGGACTGTCTTTGTGCTCTATCATTTCCAAGAGAACAAACTCGGGTAATGGAGATTTGTTTTCTTTTTGAGCACTTCTAACTGAGTTTAGAATTATCTCAGAAGCTAAGTGAGTAAAATCGTCGAGCTGCAATTTGGTCTCCTATGATTACATATCTGGGAGATTTAGATTGACTCTCGTTCCATTCTCTAAAACAAAGCTCTTTATATCATCCTCACTGGGTATTTTTACTCCCAGTGATTCAGAGTGAGTTTTTTTAGCTTCTAAAGAAGAAGATCTTTTTTTTGCTGTATCACATATTTTGGTAATTGCAGTCGTTGCATTGTTTACAAGGGTTCTTCTTACTTCTTCGATATCAGCAAAAATATCGCCCTGTAGATCGCTAAGCTTGTAATCCTGGCTTGTATTATCTCTTTTGACAAGGTAGGTTACTTCGCTGCCTGATAAAGTTTTTCTTATAACTTCTTCAGAAACGACAAAAGGAATAACCTGCATCTTCTTTGAAGATACAACGTAAATTATTTGTCCTACATCATAGGACGTCATGTTACAGGTTCCTTAGAGCCGACTGCAATTCTTTAGTGCAAACTAGCACTTCTCGATTCGGGGGTTCTTGCTGCTGGTAAGCAGAAAGATCCAGCTCTTCCAGAGCACCTTTAAGGCGCGTTTCCTCGCGGTATCCGCCGTAAGTCTCGTAAATCTTCAATAGCCGTTTGATGGCACTCGGGTGTAGTCTCATTTTAGACCTCCGATATCATTGTAACCTGATTGGGTGAGATGTTTACTCGGTTTCTTCTTCATCGGGGATTTTAATTTCTTCAAGCTCTTGAAGGGAGTAGCGAACGCCACCCATTTCCATATGCATGGATCCGTCTTCCATCTCGTAAAGACTTACCTCTTCCATGTCTTCTTCGTTCATGGGGTGGGACATATGTGTATCTTCGCCTTCATGTACGTCAGAAGGGGGAACGGCGTTAGGATCAAAGGATTCAGTTCCGTAATCATCGGCTTCGCCCATCTCTTCATCATCTAGTTCTTCGTTAACTTTACGTTGCTTTCGTCGCTCGGCCTCGGCCTCTGCTGCCTTGAGGGATTTTCTCATGAGCTCAAGATCTTTTTCGGAAGGAGGCTCTTCACCTTCTTCTTCCATGACTCGAACGGATCCACCAGTGATCTCGTCTACGTCGTCATCATGATGAGCTTCATCTAGATTCAATGCGCCTTCGGACATCATCTTTCTAATAGCACGTCGAACAGCCTTGCGAACCTCTTCTTCAGATTCGTTAATTTGCTTAGCCTCGATTGATTCGTTAAGTTGAGCTACTTGCTCATTTACAATATCGTGTCTATCATTGACATTACCTATGCCCGCTAACAGTGCCAAGCGCTTTTGGTTGAAATCCATCTTCTATCTCCGTGCATAAATTTCTATGCGTATTTTAAATATCACCCAACGGCAGAATGTGACACTTTTTCAAGTAAGAATGAGTATTTGCCGGGCTGCGACAGCCAGTACGTCTTTCGATCCAACAGCCCATTAACCTTCTTAGAGTGCCTCGAACGTTCGCGGTCTTGGCGTGCAAAAATCTTTTCAAACTGAGAGTTGGCAGACGCTAGGTCGCGCTCAGACATCTCTCGCCCTGACGGGTGCTTTCGGGTAGAGATCTTCTGGGTGATGTCTTTCTTCAGGGTAGAGACTCGGTGCATATTAGTCCGATGAAGCTCTGCTTCTTTTTCAAAAAGAACTGTTAGCTTTTCAAGCTCCAGGTCGTTCTTCTTCTGGACACCGCCCCAAAGAATATCTACTTTTTTCATTCCCTCATGCTTCTTCATTGCAACCTTGCCTCGAGATCCATTAGACAGCGGCCTAAAGTCATCGACTGTCAAACTCTGGAAGTAAAGTACCGCAAAGCTTTCGAAGTCAGGTGAAGCAACGAAATAAACGTAATCCAAACTGCCCTTCTGCTTGAGCGTCTCATAGTCCGACTGCAGACTGATGGCGCCTGACTTGTTGACAGTTGTTAGTTTGCATTCGATCTCTCGATCATGATCAGCAATGAAGATATCAGCTTTGCCTGGTGAACCGTCAGCTATAACATTCTCATACCTCCGGCTAAGAGCTCGTGCAAGAAACTCCTCCTGCACCTGAGACATAAGAATATTTCGGCGACCTAAGTTATCCTCAATGTTCATCCCGGCATGCTGGAAAACATGCTTAAGCTCCTGATAGAAGCTTTTCATGTCGACAAGTGTAGATAGAACATCTTCTCGTGTGATGTATGTCATTTAATCTTCCAGGGTATTTCTGACGCTCTTAGAGATCTGCTGGCCTGCTAATACTGCCTCAGACATGGGTTGCAAACCGAGGGAAACTCGAACTTCATCGAACAGTTCAGGGCGAAGGGTTTCTTTCAGTACTGCCATATTTGCGTACTGGTGAAGATCCCATTCATAAACCGGTAGATCTTCTCCGTCTGACCCGGGCTCGAATTCTTCTGTTTGACGACTTTCAAACATGAATAAAAGCTTAGGCATTTCTTCATCAATGGGAACCTGGATAAAGGGAAGCTTGGAAGAACCATCGGTTCCTTCCTCGTACATAATTTCTGGAACCCAGTTCTTTTCTGTCATGGGGTCACCTCCTAATGTGGTTATAATACACTATAGCCAGGAAGTTTACACTAACGAAAAAAATATTTGCTAGGACTCGCTATCAGCTAGAATGTTGGTCTCAGCTGCTGCCCTAAGCTTTGCCCCGATGTCACGAGATCTTTGCGCTCTTCTCAGGGTTGTCCTGACGTGCTTTACTGCTTGTTGCAAAACATAGCGCTCTCTTGTGGTGGGCTTGCGACTGTTTCTCATAATAATAAGCTCATCAAGATCTCTCTCGAGTTCACTGATGTGTTCATCAGAATTATACTCTACGCGGTTGCCCTCTCGGGTCTTGAGCATCTTACCTTCTGCAAGAGATTTAAGCTCCTGCCGAATAATCTGCCTGAGTTGCTGCCTGTCCATTTGCTTAGATCGCCTCTACCTTTTCTAGTGCGCCCTGTTCCATCGCGATCTTAAATGAAGACTTTATAAAGATCTGAATATCGCGTGGGCTTACATCATCTCTTTCAACGCCTTTCCACTCTGACACCTTTGTAATGAACTCTGGTGTATGCTGTACTTCCAAAACGCTGCCATTTCCTAACGTAATAGTTGTGGTCTTCATCTTATCTCCGAACTTGGATTGGTGGGGTTGTATCTTCAATAGGCTTCTCTTTCGAAGGTTCTTCTTCGGAATCAGCTTCTTTCTCTTGATTCTTTTTTGGCTCTTTAATGCTAACTTCTTCATCAGGGGTCTCGGCATCTTCTGCAGGGACACCCTTGACTATGACGTCTGTAAGGCCTGCTAGAAACTCAGAAAGAGCAATGCGTTCTGGTTTTCCGAGGCGATCAAAATAGTCTTTTAAGTTATCTCTAACTTCTGGGTCTTTCAAAGACCTTCCACTTCTAATCTGATTTATATCATATAGAATATGGCTTAGCTTTACCTCAGATCCGGTTCTTGGGCGCTTTGGCTCTTTGCGAGGCTGGCGCTTCATTGGATCTTTTTCTTCGTCACCTTCGTCTTCAGCCTCTTCTTCAGTCTCTTCTTCAGCCTCTTCTTCAGTCTCTTCTTCGACTTCTTCTTCGGCTTCTTCTTCGGCTTCTTCTTCCTCAGCTTCCTCTTGCTCATTTAAGTAGGGGATTGAAGCTTCATTAATAGCCTTGTGTGCGTCTTTGACACTTACGCTCACAATCTTCTCAAGAAGTGCCCTTAGCTGGTCTCCGGATTTTATAATGTTTTTCATTTCTTGCTCCACACAGTTCGATTAAGAGGCTTTTCCCTATAGAGCTTATTGTACTTCTGCTGGGGTGTTTCACCGCCTTCAGCAAACTTTTTAAAGCGCTGGTTGTTTTTTTCTTCTCGGGCGAGCTGATCGTTGACAAACTTGTCAAAAGGTGAGGCGTTCTTAGCTTCTTCTTTCACAACTTTTTTATTTTTCTTGTTATCCATTTATTAATCCAACTTGATTTTTTTCGAACTCTAAAGTCACTTTGTAATCATTGTTCTCGATATTAATTATTGAGCTTCTCACGTCATATCCAGAAAGATCTCTCGCAACAACATAATCAGAACACTTTATCTTAACCTGCGAAGGATCTAAGTTTAAAACATCATGCAAGGTGCTGCCCTTTGCATTAAATACAAGCTCGATAGATTTAGGTGTCTCATGCATTGAATAAATGTCAAACGTTGAATCGTTTATTAAGAGGACAAAACTATCGGGGTTGCTATTTTTTTCTTCGAGCAGGTCAGGCCTCAAAATACCTGTGAGACTCTCGGAGGCAAAATATCTTTCTTCGTTCTCACTGATCACTGTAATGTTCCACATCTTGGTAGATTAGATCTGCCATTTTTGCATACTCATAATCAAGCTCTGTAATACTATTCAAAGCTAATGTGTATATCTCAATCGAAACGGTTTCATAATCCACAGTCACTTTACTGTGGTGATTAACTTCATCTTCATAGCCAAGAAGTTCTTCGACGAAGTATTTGAGCTTTCTTCTATTTGGAAACTTATAGGTTCTTGATAAGCGGCGCGGCTGCTCTAAAACCTCCCACTTTTCTGCAAAGTTCTTGTGTGGAACAACAGGCATTGCCATCTCAGACAGCATCTTCATAGGATAGTTATCCTTTCCAGCGGGTCGTGAACGAAGAGTATTGCTTAAGCCCTTGAGAAATCCTTTGTTCACGAAATTCCCTTTGCGAGCCTAAGAGCTCTATCAAGGTCAGGATTAACTGCAGATGAGCGCAAAATAGCATCTGCTGGTGTCATAGTCTCTGATATATCAGCTTGGGGTTTTTGACGCCTAAAGGTTTTTCCGCCAGGAGACTTTGTAACTTCAGGTTTTTCTTCAACCTCTTCCTCGGGCTCTCCATCTCGAATGCTGATGGAGGGAACTGTTTTCCCTTTCGGAAGCATCTTGTTGATTATATCAGCAAGTTTTTCTAATCGATCCACCTCAGAATTATCACCACGCTCTTTGATTCCAGCAACTGCATTCATTACATTGGACAAAGTGGATTCCTTGTTAACGTGAGGCCTTTCTGCTCTTCCTTTAGATCCTGCAAATTCTGCCTGGCTCATCATATGCTCTGCAGCACGATTGAGAATATTGTTTCTATAGTTGACCTTGTCGTCAGGTCTTAAATCTTGATTCATGTAAGTTATGAATAAGAAGTAATCAGCATCGGACACTGGAAGCGATTCTTCTTCATCGTAATCTTTTAAGGCTACGTCTAAGGCCTTTGAAAGCTTCTTGTCAGAAACTCCCTCAGGTGATTTAAGGATATTAATAAGACCCTGGTAATATGCTTTAGTTCCAACTGACATCCTGAAGAGTTCTCTTCTGATTGCTTCCTTGGCTGATTGGTCTTGCGCTGATTTACTCTTAAGATCTACAAGATCTAGATCTCTGCCGGCAGCTGAAGCCAACCTATCATCTGTCTTGTCATCAACAAGATCAATATCTTTAGCTTTGGTCTCAGGTACCTTAAGTGCAACATCCTTCATGAATGCCTCTACTGCTGCAACTAGGGTTGCCTTAACAGGGGGCTCGAAATCCTTTCCAGCTGCATTAGCTAGGGTCGGATATTTCTTTTCAAGCTCTGCATCATAGACATCCATGATCTCAAGATGCTGTTCTGGTTTTAAGACGTTGTCAACTTCATTCCAGGCGTTAATCCCTATGAGCATTTTAGGGTACCTTGCTTTTGCAAGGGCGAGCATGTCTTCCATCTTTTTCTCGAAGAATCTATCGAATTGTGATCTGTCTGATTCTACTTCTGCATCTTTCGGTTCGGGAGATGAAACTTTTCTATCATCTGCATAAGTCGCAGATCTAACCCTGGAGGTTCCGATATCTTCTGGCACCTCTTCGTTTCTCATTGTCGGGTCTGACATTTGGTATGCCCCGCCGTATTGCTCAGAAATAAGCAAGAGAAGTCGCTCTACATTTGAATGCTCTTTAAGCGTAGATAAAGGTGTGATCTCGGCGCGCTGCCGGAGAACACTGTAGAGATTCTCAAGAGTCTTTTTAACTATCTTGTAAGCTGTAGGAACTGCACTCTCAGGAATATCATCAAGAAGTTTGCCTACAGAATTCTTTAACTCATCGACAGATTCTGGAACGTAAGCAGGATCTGCAACTGGAGGCCCAAGATCCGAGCCTACAACTTGAGGATCTACTATTATGGGTGTATCAGGGTTATCAAGTGGCACCTCGGCAACTACTGGAGGATTTTCTTCTTCATTCTGTTCTGATAGCATTGACCTAACATACTCTCGCAAGGCCTCTTCTGTGATCTTGATGGACATTATCTACTCCGGTGACAGTGAGTCGAAATAAATATGATCCTGCACTGCTATTTTATCTGGTTTAAAGCCCAAGCTGACGCCATTGTGACTGCGATACCAGTAACAGTACCTGCCACAAAATACCAGCCAGGTTTCTGAGACTTATCAAGTTGATCTACAAGAAAGTTAATCTGCTTCTTTCTCATATCCTCTTTTAGCTCATAAATATTCTTTATCGTAAGGATCTCAACGTCTCTCTTTCCAAGCTCTGCTGTGCAGATGGCATAAGACTTTTCTTTTTGCTTATCTAAGCGGAGATCGCACTGCTTCTTGGTATTCTCTAAGTCAACAATAACCTTAGCCATTGCCGCTGATTTAACATGCACGCCGTCGCAGGGAGCTATCTGCCCTTTATTCAAGGGTGTCAGATCAGCACACTCGGCATAAGCAATGCTCGGCGTGACAATCAGCGCAGCAACTAAGAATAATCTCACTTCAGGCCACCGAGTGCCAATACTGTGACCAAGCCAGGAAGATTATCCCGAACGTAGATACCTGAGAAGAGTGTGTTAGTTCTTCCCCCTACATAGGCAGCTGATGCTTCCAGATGACCGCTGATATCAACATCATTAGCGTGATCCTCTGTTATAACTTGGAGTAGAACACCTGTCTCAGCATGCCCTTTGGGGGTTGGGCAAGGAGAGTTGTTCAGACATGTTTGATAAAGCTGGACTCCGAGACTAGGCCCTGGCGAACAGATCGCAGAACCCACGACCATTCGTCCTGGTGAGCTCAAGAACCTTTCAAGGTCCTTACCGTCAAACACCTGTACCGGAGAAGGCTCATCAGCAAGGCGAAGCAGCTGCCAGAACATCTTAGCAAAGGCGTTGTTAGCTGCAGGATAAAGACCTAGCACGCCAACTCTGCCTCGGAAGGCATTGAGTTGCTTCTCATTGTCAAGTACTATGTGCGGATCTTTTTGCACATCCTTCAATAGAGAAACTGCGTTCTTCTTGATAGTGGAGTTAAGTTTCTCTTGGGCACTAGGCTGGGAGATAACGTAGACGACTTTACCTGACGCCTCATTGGTTTCAAGGTATCGCTTAAAGACGGGGTCTAGAGTGTAAACAGATGATCCTGTGCCACCACCACCGCCTGCACAGACGAAGAGCCAATCAATCTTGCCCAGCTTTGTACGAAGAGCATCTTCCACAAAAGCACTGTTCTCTGCTAGAACCTGGCGCCCAAGCTCGATATTCTTTGCAAGGCCATCTGCGCCAGGAAGAGCAACAAGGTGGTCCTCGTTGATTCCTGTCTGGAAATCCTTGGTAGTTGTGTTAAGTAGAATGGTCTTGGTAAACCCTAGATCCAAAAATGCCTTGGCGATTTTGCATCCGCCGCCGCCAACACCAACAAAAGCAACGTTAATAGCAGATTCTGCAACGTTCTCAGCAAGAGTCTCAAGGTTGGCTTGAGGCTCAGAATAATCATCAATAAAGTCAAATTCGCTCATGATATCTCCGTATTAATTTATTCTATATCATTACTAGTTACGGATAAACCTGTCAGTTTACTGAGGCGCTTGGCAAGCTCACTCGGATTACCGTCAGTCTCCCGCACTATTCTTTTTACTTCTTCTTTTTTATCTTGTTCAAGTTCTTGGTTCTTTTCCTTGAACTTTTCTTCTATCTCGGCGAGGCGCATTTGAGTCTCCTCATCGATTCTTTTTTCTTTTTCAGCTTGAGATGAAAGCTCATCTTCAATCTTTTCTTCTAGCTCTTCTTCATCCTTGCGTATCTTCTTGAGAGCCCTGAAGCCTTCAGCAACAGGGCCCTCTCTTAATGCAAAAAATGCGGCGAGAAGCCCGATGATGAGACCGATTACCAGCCTCCAGGACTTTTTAATCCATGCCCACACACTAGAGAGAAGAGTCATCTGGCCTTACCTTTCCACTGGAGGAAGGAGTCAATAACTGCCTGGGTTCCAATGTAGATCATCGAGATGTAAACCCATTGCTCTCCATCGATCTTGTTAGCCAGCAATAGACCGCTAGAGGAGAGCCACACAAGAAACTTACGCGAGATAAATTTGTTAAGTTTTGAATCTAAGAATGCCTGTACCATTTTTTGTCCTAGTGAATAATGTCATCATCGTCGTTCGCAGTATCGATGTCGTACTTAGTACTTATTATCCTGTCAATAATCTTTTGATGCTGCAACAAACTTTTTACTGCACCCACAAGAAGGGAATACTCTTTAGTTAGTTGCAATGAATTAGATGTCAGCTGTGCGCAAAGGCTTTTCAATCCTGTTATCTCTTCCTCAAGATCTTTTATTCTTTTAGATCTGCCAAACATTAGCCTTCGAAGCCTCGATTGTCTTCAATTGCGTCAAAAAGAGATTCAACATCAGATTCTGATAACTTCTCTATCTCTTTGTCACGCTTTCTTCTTGCGATGGTGTCGAGGACCCGGTGAGCAAACCCGTCTCCGGCCACAACTCTTTGTGCGAAGTCTTCAAAGACTTCTTGCATGCTTAGCTTTTTCTTCATTAGCTCTACACGAAAATTTGCGTGAGTCTCCGTGTACAGCTTTACATGTATTGACTTACGACGATCGAAGTCTTTGTATTTGCTCACTCAACCTCCAGCTGCGCCTCCTGAACCTGCTCCAACAGCAGGGGGTGCAGGAAGATCTGCTGCAACAAGATTTTCGATTTCGGTAGCTGGTACTGATAGTTGAAATCTATCTAGCAGCGCATTCTCGAAATCCTTTGCCACATTATCATCATAATTCTGTTCTAGATATTGTACAGCGCGATTAATAATCGCATTTTTTAAATCCAGAACTTTCTCGGGCATCTCAGCCAATCGAGCGACCTTTGTTGCAAAAGTTCCGATGTCAATCGACGGAGTTACCTCTTCGGGAACCATGCTATCATCTTCAGCATCGTCGGCATCTTCTTCGTCGACGTCTTCGATAGCTTCTTCTTCTTCAGCTTCTTCTTCGGGCTCTTCTTGCTCTAAGATAAAGCGCAAAGATCCCTTGCTGATCATCTCTTGAAGCATTTGCTCTTCATCTGGCAATGAGAGTTTTTCGTACTGTAGGAAAAGCTCGTCAATTTGATCATCAACAGAACTAGAAGACTTTGTGTCCGGCTCATCACCCTGCGGTGTTTCTTCTTCCTGCTCTAAAAGCATTAAAGAAAATTGTTCTCTGATCATTTGAATAAGATCTTTTTCATTCATTTTAATCCCTCACAACTTGCGCAATTTTATCAGTGCGCTTAAAGCGCTCCTCAATTACGTTCCAGTTTAATTCTCTCATCATGTTAATGGTATAATCCTTAACATCCTTGAGGTAATCTTTGTAATAAGCATGCTGCCAGACATCCATGACAACGACAGGAATAACACCTATCGGAACATTGACACTGTGCAAATCAATAACATAGTTCATGTAAGTTTGTGTATAAACATTAAAGCCTGTTACAACCCAGCCACACCTTGATGCAGTGGCGCAAGCAAGAAAATCCATTTGCCATGCATCAAAAGATCCAAAATCCCGTTCGAGCCTCATGAACGCAAGAGCGTCCATAGTGATCTCACTTTGAAGATCACCGATGTTTGCAAACCAAAGCTCGTGAAGATACGCGGCGTTTAGATTGTAAACTTCATCAATTTTTAAACTCCGGAATGCAGAATGATTACTTGATGCATTGTTGCGATCAGCAGTGTCAAGTTTTGCACTAATTGCGTTGAAATCTTTAATGTACTGCTCGTACAAGCTGTAATGATTTCTAATGTTTTCACCGGAAAGAGATTCAGTTGGAATCGAAAAAGGTTTCGGCTGAGCAACAAGAGATTCTTGAATTGCCTCAGGACCTTCGATACCCAGAGATTCACGGATATTTTTTGCTACATCTTTCTTCTTCATATTAATCTAACCTATAACCTTTTAAAAGCTGCTCAGCTGGCATGGGATCTAGCCTATTTCCTTCTGGATCTACCAGTATGAACATCATGTTTTTACCTACTTTTTTCCTTTTGGCAACGGTGTACTCTTTGTCAGACTTTTTGCAGCAGACACGCAAACCCGTGCTGATTAAATTTGCTTTCTTTCCTAGAGTGTGTTTCTCGCTATTACAACTGTCGTCTTGCAGCTTCTGCTTTTCTTCGGCAATTATCTCTAAAACTTTTTCTCGAGTAAGTGGATTAGACATAGAGCACTCCCATGCTGTAATAAATATGACCTCTTCCAGCTTATTGCTTAGGCTGGTAAAATCTTCTAACTGTTAATCCGGCGGACTTCATAATCTCTATTCCCGCAGGATCTCTGTACTCTTCGTCATAAATCACTTCATTTATATTCGCATTGACTATCATCTTAGCGCAGTGACTGCATGGCGAGAGTGTGACATACATCTTCTTTTTCTTAGGATTATTATAATCTAGTTTTATCAGTGCGTTCTGCTCTGCATGAATGAGTCCAGACTGACCGGGCACCTCTGACTCTACTTTGTTTGGCCCACCTTTGTAGTTTCCATTGTAACCTAGCGAGAGAAGCTGTGTGTTATCCTCCGTCACGATGATTGTTCCTACCTGGTACCTTGGGTCAACAGACCTCTCAGAAATGGTATGAGCCACACGCATCCACACTTCATCCCATTCAGGTCTCATATTGAAAAGGACTCCCCGCATCCACATGTATTAGATGCATTTGGATTTCTGAAGATAAGACCTTTCGAGTTTAGTCCACCGTCGAAATCGAGAGTTAGCCCTTTTAGGTATATAGCGGACTTCTTATCCATCACGAAAGAGGCACCTTCTTTAACAATCTCTAGATCGCTTTTTTCTTTATCATCAAACTTCACATCATACACTAGGCCAGAGCACCCTCCGCCTTTGACAGATAATCTAACATACTCCTTGTCAGAGTTTTTCAAATCTGATTTAATATGCTCTAGCGCTGGCTGGGTCACGTTAACGATGTCACTCAAAATGGATTCTCCTCGCAGTGTTTGATGATATCCATCACATCACTATAAAGCTCATCGGGCAAATCTTTATACGAATACCCAGTAACATCCTTAATCACTTTAGGAATGTGAGCATAAGGATTGCGTCCAGTGGGGTGTCTCGGATG
>Ga0114997_10000912_pt1 | contig 24619 bp, 31 predicted proteins | sample ArcticOcean_MG_C_2_FD_87045 | JGI IMG/M metagenome (GOLD analysis project Ga0114997, IMG submission 87045) | Marine microbial communities from western Arctic Ocean - ArcticOcean_MG_CB4_136 | ecosystem: Environmental > Aquatic > Marine > Oceanic | place: Arctic Ocean: Canada Basin | collected... | reverse complement strand
TACAATAAAGAAAGCGATAAGTACAGCGCAAGATATACAGAATTTATACCTATACTTATGAAGGCTATTCAAGAGTTATCAGAAGAGATTAAAGAACTAAAGGAGAAATTATAATGCCTGACGTAACAGTATCATTTACAGATGCACAGTGGACAAGGGTTACAGCCGCATCCAGCCGTATAAAAGCCCTTCATGAAACAGGGGATGTAGATGCTGCGTATCTAGCCGCTATGCTAAAAGCCAGAATACAGAAATTTGTATTGCTCTATGAAAAGGACACGGCTCATACGTCTGCTGATGCTGGCCTAGATGCCTTCTAAACGTGAGCAAATAGTTCGTCTGCGTACAGAAAACCCTATATTACGTTTAACACAAATTGCTGATACGGTTGGGGTACGTAAATCCTACGCCCATAAAGTTTTAACACAAGCAGAACTACCAACTAAAAGCGTTCTTATTGCAAAAAAGAACATCCCTAAACGGGTAGTATGTAGAGCCTGTAGTGAGGATGTACCCCCGTCAGCTAGACTTATAGCTAGAATCAAACATATTCATGATGAATGTAGGTATGAATACTTTAACATCTTAGTCAATTGTAGATTTTGCCGAACTCCTTTCAGAAGGCATAGAAGCCTATTCACTTCTACGTGGAAACGCAGTACATACATTTATTGCAGTGTAGGATGCAGCCGCAAAGGTCAAAAAAATGACAGCACATATGATCTAAGGCTGTCAAAACAAATTGACGCTCCATAGTCCTTATGGTATAATTACATCATGTTGTAATTATTATGTAGATAAAGGATGTATATGGAAATTAATGATGCATTAATTGTTCAATGGGAACCTAAGATAAACCGTATGCTCCAAACTACTTCAATTCGAGGTATGGACAGAGAAGACATTGCTCAGGAGTTGCGAATTGCCATACTAAAGGCAGCAAAAGGATTTGACCCTGAACGAAAAGTCTCATTCCATACCTATTTACATACTACAATGATTAATACAATACGAACATTAATCACAAAAGCCCAACGTCGCCCACAACCGCACAGCTTAGAACTTCTCATGCAATCGTGGGACACGGAGGCAAACTCACAAACAAAGCGTTTTAGTAAAATACAAAAAGCAATGGAAGTAAATGTGGACATGGATTCTAATTTAATGCTGAATGCGGCACTAAGGCAATTAAATCTCTCAGATTCCGAATATGCTTTCATGAAATTACGAATTGAAAATTTGACAATGGATGAAATTACCAAGACACTACAAGAGTCTGCTTATAAAATACGTGCTAGAATAAAGCAGAAATTGGGTGGCAAGGTAGAAAAAAGGCTTTCACGATGGTTAAACGTAACGGAAAACAATTAGGTGAGTACAATTCGCATGATGTGCGAAAAGAATTTACATGGTTATATTCACGTAGGCATTATAAAGACTATATAGACAGAGGATTCATAGGTTACGATTTAAAAATTATTAAACAAGCTATTGAAAAATATGGCTTGTTTAAAGTTTTATCTGGTATATATAATGGTATTCATAAGAATTCTGATTCTGTATCCATTAAATATATTATTAAGGGGTTTGAGTTCAATTATTACTTAACTGCCTATAACCCTGAAGTATATTACAAAGTCATGGCGTATGGAAACAGTAGGGTAAAAGCGTACTGGCGCAAATATGTACTCTTAGACACCAGATGGCTTCCAAGTGCCGCCTCAGAACAACGTAAGAATAAAATTGAAACACAGTTATTGGAGTGGGCAAATGCCAAAAAAGACTAAAAGAAAAGGGGGTTTCTCTAAAGCTACCTTACTCGAAAGAAAACAGTTGTTTGTTAACGACCTAACTGGTCGGACTGCCCCTGAAGGGCAATACAGAGTAATATCTATTGCTAGTAATGAGCTTAATTCTAAGCAAGAGGTGTGGGTAGAAGGAACCTTTACCTCTTTTCCAGAGGCTAAGGAGGTTGCAGATGACAAAGCAGTAGATGGTGTGGTATGCTACATTCACGGTAGTGGCCCAAGAGTGATTTATAGAGTAAGGATTTAGATGCAAAGCTTTGAATATATAGAATCTGGTGTTTTATTTAATCTAGTAGACCCTACAAATTTTAAAAACTTCAGGTATACGGGTAAAGACTTCGCAAAACATGGGGAAGTTCATACGTTTATCCTTGATTATGTAGACCAGTACAGGGAAACGCCTTCCGTTTCTACACTGTCTGAAAACTATCCAACGCTAGACGTTTCAGCACAGACCCTAAATTACGATTATGCAGTTGACCAGTTTAAAGATCAGGTCATTTATCGTAAAATTGTGAATTCTATCCAATCACAAAAAGAACTACTTAAGGAAAACCCATCAAAAGCATTATCGACTATTATTTCAAATCTAGGGGATGTTGAAATAGAGACCGATGAAGATGTGTCTATCTATAATAGTGGAACTTCTGAACGGCTTGAGGAGTGGCAAGAGCGAACTAGGAAACGTGCGCTTGGGGATGGTATGATGGGCATACCTACTCCCTTTAAATCGTTTAATGGTACAGGTGTTGGTTGGATGCCGGGAGAACTTATTGCTATGTTTGCCCGCCCAACGGTAGGAAAGACATGGATGTGTGTTGAGGCTGCTGCTACCGCAGTGATGGCTGGGCATAAGACCTTATTAGTATCTACTGAAATGACAACTTCAGCTATTAGTTTAAGGGCAGACGTAGTATTAGCTAAAAAGATGGGGTATAACTTTTCCCACAGGGCTTTACGTAATGGCGACCCCATAGATGAAGACCAATATAAAAAGTTCTTACAGGAACTTAACGGTAGGTCATTGCTGGTTTGTGACCATATAGAGGGTGAGTCCACTATTTCTATAGAGAGCATTGCCCGTTTGATACGAAAACATTCACCAGACTTCGTAGTTCTAGATGGTATTTATTTGATTTCCTCAGGAGACGGGAAAAAGGCTATGTGGGAACAGTCACACGCCCTTTTCTACGGAATGAAGAATTTATGTATTTCGACTAATACGGCTATATGGGTTTCAACACAGGCAACTAGAGAAGCAGCAAACATGTTTGAGCCGCCCAGAGCCGATCAAGTAGCGTTCGGAGACGCTCTTATCAGAGCCGCCGACGTTGCAATGGCAATGTGCCTTATTGAAGATAACGACGATAAACGTTTAATGCAGATTCAGAAATATAGGGACGGGGTTTTACCGTCTGAAGAATATTACTTGCATTGGGACGTAGACTGTGGTACGATTTATGAAGATGATGAGTTTTCTATCATTGACGACGACGATTTAGATAATGGTGGTTTTTAGTAAGGAGTTTTTTAATGGGTTTATTTGATTTATTCAAATCTGATGAAGATGGCATAGTAGTAAAGCAAGGCACTTCTAAAGGGCCGGGAAAGCCTACTGTTGACATTACTGTTGGTGACATTAAGCAAGGTAAAGTTACAGATGGTAACGGATACACAAGTGACATTGTTTTGTTTTTACGTGCCTCGAAAGGTAAGTAGTGGTCAATTGGTCTAGTTTATTACTTAATGTGGGTATTGACGTACCCTCCGAGCGTGAACAATTTAATATCTCCTGCCCTTTCCATGTAGATCAACTACCTTCCTGCTCTATTAATGTAGAAGTAGGTAAATGGATATGTTTTGCGGGGTGTGGGCAGGGTTCTTTAGTAACATTTTTAGCTAAATACACAAGTAAGGATATTACAGAGATTGAGCAGGATATTGCTAATAATGCAGTTGAGATTGAATTCGACTTCTTTGAGGAGGACTTTCCTCTTCCTAACCAATTAGAAGAAGTAGGCTACCCCGGTAGTCGTGGAGTGGTTCCTAAATGGATTTTTAACAGGGGGTTTTCTCCCAGTACCTTAAAGTCTTGGGATTGCGGTATGAATAAGTATAATGACTTAATCATACCTGTACACGATGCGTCATCAAAGCTAGTCGGTTGGATGGAACGAAGAATAGATGCGACACCGAAATACATGTATTCTAAAGGTTTAAAAAAATCGCAGCTTTTATTCGGGGAGCATAAAGTAAAGTCAACGCAAACAGTTTGTATTACTGAAGGCGCTTTAGACACTATGTGGTTAACGCAAAACGGTTATATAAGTCTTGCCTTATTAGGGGCTTCATTTTCACGAGAACAACAAGCTAGATTAACAGCCTTAAAACCTGAAGAAATAATCCTATGTTTAGATAGTGATGAAGCAGGACAAAAAGCAATTAATAAAATTAATAGTTGCATGAAAGATACTTGTATGGTATCATGGATAGAGTTACCCAAAGGGGTTAAGGACGTACAAGAGATACGTAAACAATCATTACTTAATGAAGTAATAGAAAACAGAGCTTTTTGGTAAAAGCTAAAGGAGGTACGTATGGGTGGCATATTCGCTATTCAAAACAGGGTTGAAGAACGTTCTAACCCTCAATCTCAATCTAGTGGTCAGGAAATCTTTTTTAAAGATGGTGACCAAGCATTTCTAACACCTGTCGCTTCGGGAGAAGAGAACGATAAATTGTTAGATGAAGTCTATCTTTACACATACCGTTCGGGTACTCGTTGGATTAACCTTCTAAAAGACGACGACACAGACGCTTCAGAGGTTCCAGACAACGTTAGGCCCTCCCACAAGTTTGCGTTCTGGGCTTATGTCCATGATATCATGCATACTGAGAAGCGTTTTGATGATTGGGAAGAAGTAGAAGGCCCGCAGGGTAAGAAGTTGTTTGTTCAGCATGTTGACGATTTCAGGGTTATCCCTCTAGGGTTTGGTCGTAGTAACTACATTTGGAACCAGTTAGTTGACATCTATAACGACTGGGGTACATTGTCTAAGGGTGTTGTCCGTGTAAAGCGAACAGGGACAGGCATGTATGACACTTCATATGCTCTTTCTTCAACTAGCCGCCCTACAGTCATTCCTGAAGATAAACTGGCTCAAGTTTCGGACTTAGTAGACATAAAGAGTTACTACAAAGATCGGTATGGGGGCAGCCAACCAAGTGGCACAGCGGCTCACCCGAACGATACGCAGGGTGTTTCATTAGACCTTGCAGACGACCTGTTCGGATAACCCTTTGTTACGGTAGTTATTTCCTGCTGGGGACTCGCCCTCCCCAGTAGGGTAACTATTACTTTTAGGAGAGTTATGCTAGTTACGGCTAAAGTGTTCGATGAGACGTTAGACAAATTAAAAGCACATCCTGCATGGACGGTTGATGTAGAAACTAACGGCTTAGACTGGTTCGGGAAAAACCAGATTTGCGGCATAGGGGTTGGACTAGACACAGGCGAAACCTTCTACTTTCCCTTCAGGCACTTCCCATCCTTAGAGTCCCAAAACTTATTCCCACCTCAGCTATTCCAGCTTATACAGGTAATGAATAAATGCACTACCCTCATTGGGTACAATATAAAATTTGACCTGCACTTCTTAGAGAAGGAAGGGTTAAGCATTAAGGGTAAAGAATTAATAGATGTTATTGTACTGGTAAGATTAACGGAACCCGCAGATGTGAGGGAGTTCTCACTTACCACCACTATTAAGCGTCTCTACGGTGATGAAGCAGCCGAGTATGATATTTCTACAAAGAAAATATTACGTAAGAATAAGTGGCACAAGGACTTTTCTCAAGCACCGCCAACAATTCTTGGCCCTTACTGTGAAAAAGATGTTGAGTATACATGGAGAATCTGCCAAGACCGCTTACCACAGATAGAAAAAACCAAACAAACTAGAGTGTTTGAACTTGAAAAAGAGTTGACTCATGTTTTATTTGATATGGAAAAACGTGGATTATCCGTAGACAACGTTTATGCAAAGCAAGCCGCAGAGAAGCTTAGTAAAAGACAGGAACAGATTAAAGAACGTATTTTCTCTCTGGTAGGGCATGAATTTCTACTTACTAGCCCTGTTCAAGTCGGCACTGCTTTAAAGGGGTTAGGTATCTCGTCGGTAGTCCAGACAACTAAAGGGAATGAGTCTTGGGGGGAAGAAGCTTTAGCGCAGATAAACCATCCAGTTGCAGGATACATAAGACAGTACAGGACATTAGGTAAGTTAAGATCAACATACTTGGAGCCTTACTTTGATATAGATACTATCCATACCACCTTTTGTAACTGGGGCACCTTAACAGGTAGACTGTCTTCCAGAGACCCAAATTTACAGAATTTACCTAGAACACATTTCAGACTTTCGGATAAAGCTCTATCCTCACAGGAGCGAGAAACCGTTAAGGGTCGCATATCTGCGGCAGTCTCCGCTAAGGGCGGTACGTTCAACCAAGACCTATCTGATGAGGTCATTGACACGTGGGGGTTTATTGGGGATGAGTCTTTTAATGAAGAAGAAGAATCTCAAGTTTCTATACGTCGATTATTTGTAGCACGACCGGGATATACATTAGTTGGGTTTGATTATTCTCAAATGGAAGTACGAGTATTCCTAGACTACTTCCGTAACGCAGAAATTGATGTTTTACTTAAAAAGGAGAATGTTGATTTCCATGGGGAAGCGGCAACTTTAGCATTTAATGTTCAGAAAGACGACCCAGAGTACAAGTACTATCGCCAAATGGCTAAAGCTATTACCTTTGGGACTATTTATGGGATCGGTGCTAGGAAATTAGGTATCCAGCTTGGGGTGCCAATGGGTCAAGCTACGGAGTATAAGAAAAAGTACTTCAAAGGCTTAAAGGGTTCAAAGGAGTTCTTCGAGAAAGTGGTACGGGTTGTCAGTAGTAGGGGGTGGATTAAGAATAGGTACGGCAGAGTTTACGTGGTGCCTAAAGATTTAGCTTATAAAGGTGTAAATTATCTGATTCAAGGTACTAGCGCCGACCTAATGAGTGAGAGAATGATAGAAGTAGCTAAATACCTAGCAGACAAGGAAAGTAATATATTAGTCCAAGTTCATGATGAGATTATTTGCGAAGTTCGTAACGAAGAACTGAATCAAGTTACCCCGCAAATTCAAGCGTTACTACAGGAAAATTCCTTAGGTATTCCTTTAGAGGTAGATGTGGAGATTTGTTCCCCGTCATGGGCTACGAAGAAACCATTTTCATTGACAGAAGTAACGGTACCTGATACACTTAACGATTACATAGATTGGGATTAAGGAGACTATAATGGCTAAAGTGGGATTAAAGTTGGGGTTTACTTTTAGGGTAGGCCCACTAGATACAAACCAGTACGCTCGTGTTGACTGCGAAGTGCATGATATCGACACAGACATGGATGTTGCAAAGCAACTCGAAGGCTCTGAGCTTGCACTTGGTCAAATTTGGGCGCAAGTTCGAGACGAGGTTGATAAGAATATTGATGAAGTTTTGAATGAAGGTACGTCTAAATGACCGTCTCTAAAGAACTATCTAGAGCTAACGTCCTTGAGCAGGTTTTAGCTGAAAGAGAACGTCAAGATAGTAAGTGGGGAGAGCAGACGTACAACTCTGATTCCCACTGGACTGTAATCTTAACGGAGGAACTTGGTGAAGTTGCACGAGAAGTGTATGAGAAGAATGAACCAGACATGTACACTGAAATTATTCAATGTGCGGCTGTATGTTTCGCATGGGCGGAAGCATATCTAAATCGAACTAACCAAATGCCTAGAGGGATATAAATGGAAAAAGACCCAGAAAAAATTATTGATGAATTACTCAAGAATAAAAAGCTAAACCTTTTTCGAGGAGACGATAAGGAGTTTGACTACTCTAAAATCCCTTTTGACATCCCTGCGTTAGATAGATTAACTGCTGGTGGTATTGCCAAAAAGCGTTTAACTCTTATATATGGGCCAACTAATGTAGGTAAATCGTACCTAGCGTCTCAAATCTGCGCCAATGTCCTAAACGCTGGGGGTAAAGCAGCTTGGATTGATACTGAATTATCATGGGACTCTGCTTGGATGAAACGATGCGGCATAGACACGAACAAGATAATTGTAGGGCAGCCCGAAAGTGGCGAGGAAGCTCTAGAATCTGTACGTACCTTGCTAGATGCGTCCTTTGATGTTGTGGTTCTTGATAGTATTGCAGGGTTAGTACCACATAAGAACCTTGATGAAGACTTCTCTTTCAATCCTATGGCTTGGCAAGCACGTTTCGTAAACTCGTCCTTACCTAAGATTCTCCCTAGCCTGTCTAACGGTGGTGCTTTAGTGGCTATAAACCAAGTACGTAGTAGTATTGGCCCAGTTGCCTTAGATAACATGCCCGGAGGACTGGCTCAATCATTCTTTGCTCACGCCTTATTACAGGTACGCCGCAAAGGTTGGATAGAAGATAACGGTTCTAAGGTAGGTTTTGATATGGAAGTACGCCTACGTAAGACTAAAATCGGTGGAGAGAACTGGAGTTCCGCTCTTGTCCCTTTCAGGGTTGACGGTGGGATTGACATCCTTGAGAGTTATATCCGAGAAGCAATAGGTAAAAAACTTATTACTCAAGCAGGGCCTTGGTATACATATAAGGAACAGAAATACATGGGCTTAAATGGAATAAAGAAAATCTTTTTAGATGATGAAGCATTACGGGAAGAGCTTAAAGTAAGTGTTACCTAGAGACCATACATCCCAAGAAAACATTATTGAAGGATACCTTTCAGAATGGGGGCTAAGGTATGAGATGCAAGCGTCATTCCCCCCATACACGGTTGATTTCCTCATCCCTGAGTTGAATATGGTTATTGAAGCTGATGGGGTATACGGACATTTACGGACTAAAGACCGTATTAGAGACCGTAAACTGATAGAAACAGGCGAGATATTGATTGTTTTGCATTGTAAAGAAACAACGAAAGGTAAAATAAAGGATTTTTTATGGCAGGAATTAAACAAATTGGGAAAGCCAAAACAATAGCGAAAAGTAAGACTCCGAGGAAGGTGGCAGTTAGGACTGTTAATCAAGATAAGGAGTTTCTAAAGCTACTCAATGAGCATCTAAAAGGTAAAATGTCTCCACATAGGGGACAAGTATTCTACCCTTCAGCATTAGGTAGTACTTGTGACAGGTATCTCTATGCATCCTTCAACGGCTTATTACAGTGGGAAGACTTAGACCCAAGAATAAAACGTATTTTTGACGTAGGGGCTTCCCTAGAAGACCGTATGGATAAATACTTTACCAAGATGAATATTGTTAAGGCACGGGAAATGTCCCTAAAGATGGATTCTCCTCCTATCAGTGGTCGCCTAGACTTCCTTATCAACCATCCTACACGGGGAGAGGCAGTGCTAGAGTTAAAGTCGATTAATGATAGAGGGTTCAAGGAACTAAAGAGTTCCCCAAAACACGACCATTTTATACAGTTACAAATTTACCTAAACATGCTGAATAAAGACTACGGTATTGTTTTATACGAAAATAAAAATGATCAAAACTTAAAAGCGTTTCAGGTGGAGCGTGACGTAGACGTATGGAATACACTACTAGAACGTTGTTTTGCTATTATGGGTATGAGTGTCTTACCGGAAAAGTGTACTGGGGACACGTGGTGCAAATGTAAAGGGGTGACGAGTGGTTAATTATAAAGGTGGAGTCCCACAAGACGAAAATCAATCATGGACTCCAATGAAAGCATTGGGTACTGTACGAAGGAAGCTAGCTTCTGATTTACAGGTATCCTCTTTCGATGTAGACATCTCTGGCTTACCTAAGTTGCCTTTAGGTGACTACGCCAGTGTTCCCAATGACGGGTTAGAGAGTTACTTAGCCATGTTTGGCGGGTACACTAGTTACCTAGAAGCGGAAGTTGCAAAGCTAGATAGTACGCTTTCCGCATTACAAGCAGCTTTTGACGACGGATTAGCTAAGGCTACACATAAGATTGCTACGGAAAGAGAAGCAGCAGGTAAGAAAAAACCGACAAGAGAAGAGTTACGGGGGGAAGCTTTGAATACGTATACGCAACTATGGGAGTTACGTAAAGAGGTTATCGAGACAGATGCCGCACTGAGGCAGTTAAGTGGTACACTTAAAGCTTACGATAAGGCTTACGCATCAGTATCCCGTGTAGTGGGCTTAAGAACAATGGGGGATCGTCAACGATGAACTACTTAGGCTTAGATTGTTCATCGAAAGCAGTTCATGGGGTTGTGATAAACGAAGTAGAAGAAATAGTAGCTAAGTTAAAATTTCAGTCTACTCCTAAAGACCCATTCGATTCTAGGTTATATCAGATATTTGATAACTTTAGCATATACCTGAACCGCAAAGCGGAGTATAATATAGATACCTCTGCAATTGAAGCAGCAATTTATATTCAAAATGCCCGTACCACAATGGAAATTTCAGGTGTGGTTAGCGTTACTAAATACATGCTGCACACTAAAGGGATTGATTGTATCCCTGTTGATAACAGGAGTTGGAAAAAGCAAATTTTAGGTAAAGGTAACGCAGGTAAGCCTGACATTAAAAGATACGCTGTAGAGAAATGGGGAGATGTATTCCCTGAACAAGATTATGCTGATGCCGCTTGTATAGCGTTATGGGCAAAAAGAAGAGGAGAAGAGAATGCCTAATTTAGTGAAAGTTGTTAAGCGCCCCACATTTTACATGAGTAAAGGTAAAGAAGAAGAGGCGGTAGAATACGTAGATAAATTCCCAGAAGGAACTACCTTAGAGGATTTGAAAGAGCAGCAGGGCGTTGTAGTTTGGTGTAAGTATCTTGAATGCACACACAATAAGAAATTTGATAACACCCAACGAACAACGGGGACGTTACGAAAGAACAGTAGTTTTAAACCTATTGGTGCAAAAGACAATGTTTGGCAGGGAGTATGTACAAGAGATGAAATCGGTATTGACTTTAAAACGTATTTCTCTGCGGGGGCTAAGTTTAAGGTTCCTTCTTGCTTTAATGCTGCAACCAACAAGACGGGGCACACAGATTTCAGTAAGCTTCTTCAACCAGATGGAAGTCCTTACGGTGGCAATGTTGAGTCTCAGTCACATGAATACGATAATAGTCCATATGAGGATTAATAATGCCTAGGATAATTTCACCTGAAGTCCGTTTAGAAGCAATGCGTTTATACGTTGCCGGTGAATCTTCAGCTAAACAAATTACTGAGAAAATCTCAGATCAATTTGGGGTTGACATTACTATTTCTACCGTTTACTCGTGGTCAAAGAAATTTAACTGGGATGAGAAGCGTATACAATTACAGGGCAATGCTTCTGTCGCTGTTATGGAATCAGAAAGCCAACGGTTTGGTAGGCTGCAATCCGAACATCTTAATCTATATGAAAAAATCAGACATAAAGCGTCTGACGACTTAGAAGGTTTAGAGTTCCATGATGCAGGGGTTGCTGCTCGTACTATTGATATGGGGATTCAAGGCGAACGAGAGACAATGAAAGGTTTGATTAATATTCAGTTTGTTCAAGATATTTTAAACGTACTGGTTGAGGAGATTTCCGATCCTAACACCATTGCTAGAATCTCAGGACGGTTCCAAAATATCATCCAACAGACCGGTTCAAATACGTAATGCCTTTACCTAGAAAAGATGAAATTATTACAGTTGCGGATGCGTTAGCTAAATTATCAGAAGGCTTGACTGCACAGCAAAAAATTAACATAGGCAGCTTCCATGAATTCATTGTCAATATTTGGTCTCAAAGCTTTGAAAGACCAGAGCTATTCGACACATGGCACGTTGGGGTCATTGCTGAGGATGCAGAGAGGGCAGTAAATGAGCGAATGAATTATGTCGCCATACTTCCACGCTTCCATTTTAAAAGCACTCTATTAGGACACGCTTTTAGTGTTTGGCGGCTGTTAACATCTAAGCGTGACACATCTATCCTATATCTTTCTTACAGTGACACGATGGCTCGTTATCATATCTCCGAAATTAACAAAACAGTTCAAAGAAATCCTATTCTAATGGGCATGTTACAAGCAAAAAACACTCGTGCTGAATTTCAATTTAGGTATACACTAAATGGTAAACCTGTTGAAATCCTACATGGCGGGTTATTTTCTTTCAAGAGAGGTATGCACGTAAATGGCGCACTGATAGCTGACGACATCCTAAGAGACCCAGAAAACCCCTTGCAACTGGGGGAGATGAATAAAATTGAAGATCACTTCATGACTGAAACTATGTTTATACCAAACCAAGAGGCTCCTGTAATTGTTCTAGGAACCCCTATGCTTCCAGATGATATATTAGCTAAACTTCAAAGGGATGAAAGGTTTATATCTCGTGTGCTTCCCGCCCTTGATCCAACCCCAACTCGTCATGTACTTATGCCAGCTTTGTATTCTGAGAAATGGTTGCTAGCGCAACAAAAAGCTCGTCCGAAATCGTTCGCTTCAGAGTTCCTCCTGCAACCATCCTTCCAAACAGAGTCTTATTTTAATAGAGAAGACATTACAAAGTGTGAAGATGAAACTTTACGAGAATTTAGTGCTTATAAAAAATATGATAAGCAACCTAATGAACAATTATTTGCAGGATTCGATGTAGGCAAAAAGCGTCACCCGTCACATCTCGTAGTTTTTAGTCGAGTTGGGGATACGCTTAAGCAGCTTAATCAGACATGGTTAGATGGGTGGCCTTATTCGGATCAGATAGAATTTTTGAATGAAGTAGCGCAAAACTTTCAGTTAGAAAAGGGGTATATTGATAATACAAGGGGGGAATTAGAAGATCGTGGTTTAGAGCAAGTTTGGCACCCAATGTCGTTTACTTCTAAGAGTAAACATACAATGTCGCAAGTCATGGAGCAATATGTTCATGGCGGTAAACTTAAACTGTTAAAAGACGAGCGGCAAACCCAGCAGATTATTTCTGTAAATAATGATTTGAAAGCACCGGTGACACCGATGGGTCATGGGGATGCTTTCTTTTCTATTGCTATGGCTACGCTAGCTGCTTGGGAAACGACAATTTTTAAGTACCAAACTTTAGGAAGCACCGCTGATTGGATTGAGGCTGTAGCACCCGGAGAGACTCCTGAAGGCAGGGCTGGGCAAGACGGTATAGATAAAGAAGTTGCGAAAAGTTTAGATAAGGCGCTAAACTTCAAAAGTGTGAATCCGATTGAGGAAAGTGAAGAACATTTAAAGGGTGAGGGCGGTTGCTCCGAAGGGGTATGCCAGCCAAGTTTTTGGGTAATGGAACGTAAATTATGTTTATACTGTGGATATAGAGGGTAGGAAAAAAATGACAACAATTGCATCGCTAACAGACACCATCGGGGCTATCCCCATTACCCTAAGCCCACAGGCTGAGGTAGTCGCCAAGAAAAGATATTTTCTGAAGAACGATTCTAATGAAGTAGTGGAAGATGCCCCTGCGATGTTTCGCCGTGTTGCGGATGCAATGGCCTCTGTTGAAAAGCAGTATGGCAAATTAGATATTGATGTTTCCCTTACGTCTAATGAGTTTTATACCATCATGTCTAACTTAGATTTTGTCCCTAACTCTCCCACCTTAATGAATGCTGGAACTAAACAAGGCACCTTATCCGCCTGTTTCGTTCTTCCTCTTGAAGATAGCATGGAGGGAATCATGAAGGCTGCCCACGATACAGCTATGGTTCAAAAATTTGGTGGCGGCACTGGGTTCGCTTTGTCTAATCTACGCCCAAAAGGGGACAGGATTAAAACAACACATGGCATATCATGTGGGCCGATTGAAGTGCTTAAAACCCTGTCGAGGGTATCGTCTATGATTACTCAAGGCGGAAAACGTGATGGCGCTAATATGGCTGTTATGGATATTCACCACCCTGATATTTTAGAATTTATCGACTGCAAGAAAGTTGAGGGTGATATACACAATTTCAATATCTCTGTTGGCGTAACAGATGATTTTATGAAAGCTGTTAAGGCGGGAACTAACTATCCGTTAATTAACCCCCGAACGAAAGAAATTGTAGAGGAACTCGATGCCCGTGATGTATTCAGTAAAATTGTTTACGGGGCTTGGAGAAATGGTGAACCGGGAATGATTTTCTTAGATGCCGTAAATCGTGACAACCATGTATCTAGCACTTACGGTCAGATGATTGCGACTAATCCTTGTGGGGAACAACCACTACTTGGGAACGAGTCTTGCAATTTAGGCTCTATTAATGTTGCCAATTTCTTTACGTCAACTGAATTTTCGGATTCAAAAGAACCTTCGTTGAATTGGAGGGAGAGCCTTGACTGGTCAGAACTAGGCAAGGTTGTCAGGATAGCTACCCGTTTTTTAGATAACGTAATTGACGCAAATTACTATGCTACCCCTGAAATAGAAGCCATGACTAAAGCTACTCGAAAAATAGGTTTAGGGGTAATGGGCTTTGCTGACTTATTAATCCGCTTACGTATTGGGTACGATACAGAATCTGGTAGGCATGTAGGTAAAACCATTATGGGATTCATACGTGATGTTGCAGATAACGAATCTGAAACATTAGCTGAGGAGCGTGGCTCATTTCCTGCATGGGGCAAGAGTGATTACGCTGAATCGGGTCAGAAGTTCAGGAATGCCTGTCGCTTAACTGTGGCTCCAACAGGAACGATTTCCATGCTAGCAGACACTTCTAGTGGCGTAGAACCCACGTTTGCCTTAGCATGGAAGAAGATGAATATTCTAGAAGGCGAAACACTTTACTACGTAAATAAATATTTCCAGATGGACGCAGAGAAGTACGGTTTTTATTCTGACTCTTTAATGGATCATATCTCTAACGGGGGGTCTATAAAAAGTAGGTCGGACGTACCAGACTGGATTAAAGCAGTGTATACAACCGCTACGGATATTTCCCCAGAAGCCCACGTTGGTATGCAAGCAGCATTCCAAGGTGCGTGTGATTCAGGTATCTCTAAAACGATTAACTTTGCTAATGACGCAACGTTAGAAGATGTGTACACTGCGTACATGTTAGCGTGGGAAAGTGCCTGTAAAGGAATAACAGTATACAGGTCTGGTAGTCGAGATAAAGAAGTTCTAGTGAAAGCTAATTCCGATTCTCAACCTGTTCTTCAAGGCTTTGAAGCAACGTATAGTGAATTAGAGGAAGCTTGCTGTGATAATGCATTTTTAATTGAAGAGAGCGGATGCATAACGTGCAAGTCTTGTGGTTGGAGTAAGTGCCATATAGCGTAAATTTTAGGTTTGGTAGTATAATAGATAAGCAGAGTAAGGAGAACAGTAATGACGTTAGGTAATATTCTTAGAGAACGTGATGAACAATATGTCGCTAACAGAGACCAGTCGGGTACTTGGCGGATTTTAGATACTTGGCATGAGGATTTAAAAAGTATCGGGCCAGATGATGAGATTCCTGATAAAACTGATGCGGTGATAATTTTATCTGAGGGGGCGTTTATATCCCTGATGAAAGAAGCAGGGCGTTCTGGTCTCCTAGACAATGCCTCTAAGTCTTTAGAGTCTAATATGGGGGCATCAGAAGAGTTTGAGGATATGTCCGAACAGTATAATGAGGCGGTAGCAAAAATACATACCTTAGAACGTGTTATCACTGATCAGAAAGAACAATTATCTGACAAGAAGACTACATATTCTGAGCATTCCCACATTAAAGAAATAGCTATGGATGCGGTTCTTAAATTAGCTGGGATGGACACGTTGGTTTCGCAACGGTTTAACGACTTGGGTAAGGAATAATTTATGAAGTTGTCTGAATATATGCCTGAAATGCCCGGAATGGCACAACAAATGCTTGATATGAATGAGGGGTTAAACTTCATTCAGTTAATGAAACAGCAGGGGCAGCAAGGAGATAAAGCCGCTTCACCTTCCATCGGGCTTGATCATATTGTAAACACTTGGGTTCGTCACCAGATGGCGTACAGGCAGCAGCTTGTACAAGACTTACAAACGATTGCATTTTCCGTTGCTGAGATACGAACCGTATTAGGGCACATTACTGGAGAGGTTTTTAGGCGAGGCATAGAAATCCACCCTAAAAAAGCAGGGGCTGACAGGGAGCAATTAAACGCTTTCAATGAGTTCCTAACAGACGCTAACGTTTTTGATCAGAGCTTAGAAGCTGTTCTTAGACAATTCCATAATGATATTAATACGGTAGATGATGGATTTTTGTACCTAGTAAAAGAATATTATGATGACGGGGCACATGGTATAAAATCTAAAGTAAAAGAGATACGTCGATTAAACCCAGCGCTTGTCGAGTTTGATCTTGACGCAGCAGGTCTCCCTAAAAATGCTCACTTTATATGCCCTATGGATAGAGGTGACGTTGAGGATGTCCCCGGAAAATCCAAGAAGGGGTACGACCGTGTTCCTGCTATGTATAAGTACTACCACCGTAATCAACATATCTATCTAAGAGACACAGAAATTATTCATGTTTCCAAGTTCTCGCCTTCTGAGACTTATGGATGGTCTCCAATTCTTACGGTCTTTGAAAAGGCCCTTACGTTAATTGGAATGGATAAGAATATATATCGGTACTTCTTTGAGCGTAAGATGCCAGCGTCAATGCTTATGGTTACAACTGATGACCCTGAAAGCTTACGTAAGGAACGAGAACATATTGCTGCCCAAACTAGGTTAGACCCTAACTACATCCCTATGGTTGCAGTCTCTAGTCGTAACCAACGAGGTAGAGTAGATATGGTACGCCTGTTCCACACATTGCAAGAGATGGATTACCTTCCTGTTAAGGAAGAGATTCGTGAACGTGTTGGAGCGGTATGGGGCGTAACCCCTGCATGGCAGGGCGCACCAGAAGCTTTCGGTGGTCTATCCACTCAGACTCAACAGTTAGTTGTTATGAGTCGTGTAGTTGAATCCGACCAAAGATTATTCCATGAAAAAGTGTTCCCGAAGATTTTGAAAGCCTTTGGGATAACAGATTTTGACTTATTGTTGCCAACTCCTGAGGAAAAGGCAGAAGCTACTCGAATTAGTTTTGCCCAACAACGGGTAGGTATTGCAAGCCAGTTAGCTCAACTAGGTTTTGAAATTAAACTAAAAGAAGATAACATTGGTTTAGAAGAAGCAGAATTTATTGTTACTGGCGAAATGGCTAAGACCGTTCAAATGCAAGCTCAAGGACAAGAGTTGCAGCTTGAACAACAAATACAAGAAGCCGAAAAAGCTCAACAAGGTGGCGAAGGCGGCGAAGGTGGTGAAGGCGGCGAAGGCGGGGAAGAGGGCGGAGAAGCGTTACCTGATATCCAAGCCATGGAGAAATCTATCCCAGCATCAGAGCGTAAGTTCAAAGGACGCACCGGCGGACGTACCCCAGACTGGCAAGATAAAGCCCCTAACGAAGAGCGTGATATAGACGAATGGGCAGATAAACGCAAAGAAAAAGCAGAGGACAGGTCTTGGGGTTTTGAGGTAAGTAAGACATGGATGCAATCTTTAAATGAACAGGGCTTCTCTGCTCCTACTATTAGAGAGGTCTCCCCAGATGGGTCGCAGATGTGGTTCATTGAGAAAGGGGTAGATTATGTAGCTAACTTATCCCCTAAGGGACTAGGTGAGATAAAGAAAGCAACCTTTATAGTTCCTTTCCCAAGCCAGTCCCCAACTAATCCTAGCGTTAGCTATGACCCTTCTGGCGGCAACCAACGTAATAAAGATGATGAAGACGATGAGGATGACTAATGCCTGTACGCCAAGTAGGTAGCAACTCCCTTTCCAGCTTATTAGATTTTGTAATTCTAGAAAAAGCCCCGTCAGGGTTTAAACCTTTGACCGGTCTTCTTGGTGGAGGCGGTGACAAACCTTCAGGAGGAGAGGATGAGGAGAAAGTTCCTGAAGGGCAACGAGTTTATGTAGACAGTAAAGAAGATGCCCCTGACGGTGTAGAAATTCTTACAGGTAAACGTGGTGGGTCTTACTACGATATGTCTCAACTAAATCAAGAAGATCATGGCGATGCGATTACAGATGTGTTTAATAATTTAATGGATGAGTTATTAGAGGCTCAGTCACCAGAAGCAGTGGCAGGGCGAGAAAAAGAAATTTCAGACCTAGTGAGTAGAATTGACGACATGTCAGATGCTTTTATAAAGCAGCACCCTGCATCAGAGAAATATGACAAAGCAAGCGCAGAATACGACGCACGGCAAGCAGAGATAATATATGAGGGTGAAGCGTCAGGTGAAGACTTTATTACTGAGACGATAAAGAAGCTAGAAGATGATAAAGAATTGAATTCCTTAGATTCTAAGAAGAAAAAGCTTCAGGATAAAATAGCTAGAGATACGTCGAAAACTATGGTTAATGATAAGGGCTATCAAAGTCTTCGGGATCAACTTAAGGAGATGAACGACAAAGTTGACAACGTTGTAGGGGAAATCCAAAGTAAATTAGGCAACGCTTTAATCCACTCTTTTAAAAGTAGTCCGTTTAAAGTGGACGATATGGCGTTCAGCATAGACCCTGACATGAAATACACTGACAATCCAAAAGACTGGGAAGCTCATATAACCAAAGGGGTTGAGGAGAGCGTTCAGGGGACTGTAAAGACTTTACCTGACGAAAGTAAGAAAGCAATTTTACAGGGCAGTGTGTTGGGCGAGTGGGAATCTGACGCAGACGATGGGAAAGTTGTGGCAGTATTCATGAACGGCGAAGCTGTTTTGAAGAAGGCCGAAGAATTAGGAATACCTCCCTCTAAACTTGGAAAGGACGCACAGATAGGGGGGATAGTGCGGGACATCAGAGAGGAGATAAGTCAGAGTTCTCTTGGTCTATATGATGGAAATGACAATACATTTAAGGCTTCCCCAAATGTCTGGGCAAAGGTCTCTAAACTGGATGACTCAGACGGTATGTCTCCTGATATGAGAAGCGCACTCCATGTGGTAGTTCATGAATCGTTACATTCTATGGGACATGAAGGGCGGCATACTGCGAATAAGGCTCATTTGGAAGAACGGTCAAAGGGGTTAGCTGAAGCGGGAATCACTAAGCAAGAAGCTTTTAATAATTTTAAAGTTTTCATGGAAGAAGCCCCGGTGGAATTACTATCTCACGCCATCATGGGTAGAAAATATAATAAAGATTTAGTGGGTAAAGATGTTTTTACAGATAAAGCATTTTCTGAAGGGTCTGGAAGCAGAGAGCAAACACGGTTTGAAGGCTATACCAATTCTACTCCTCATGTTGCACGATGGGCATTAGCGCATAGTGGAGGGAGTCCCACGAAAGCTAGGGCTTTATTAGGTAAAATGAGAGACGTAGGATCGGGGCAAGGGGAAGTAGATAAGTTTGGGGAAAAATCTCAGTCTGGAATCGTAGATAATCACCGATTAAAAAATGAATACACGGCAAGCTACACACAATATTTAAACCAATACCAAAAAGAAAATCCAGACGAAGCACATCGTGTATCTCATCTGACTAGAGGACTAACTGAAGGGCAGGATAATAAATACGGTGAAAATAAACTGCCTAATTTATCCTTACGTCCTGAAATTAAAGGGGCAAAGCCTACGCATGATGAAGACGGAAACATATCTGAGTCAGGGCACTTGGATTTAATGTATTTAATTTACGGGAAGGACTAAATAAATGGTTAGCAAAGAACAAATAATTTCTATACATACTCTGGATAAGCTACGTAAATTATATTATGAAGGCAGTCCAGAGTTCTACACTGTATACGGACAAGAAGCTGGTAAATTATCTAAGGAACAAAAACGTGAAATAGTGGAAATGTTTACAAGTTCCACATCTTCGATGGATGAAGATTCGTCATTAAAAAAGGAAGCCGGTGGAGGCGGTGACGGTGGAGGCGGTGGTGGATTTGGCGGGGACGCTAGTGCAGGAACCGTATTCACATCAACTAACTCTGGAATATTTACACCGACGTATGGGAGAAATTCCAAACGGAAGAAATCTCAAAGCAGCGCAAACTACCGCACCCAAGTTGCCCGTAACAAGAAAAAGAAAAAAACCGGAGTGGAACGTCTAGGGGCATGGCTTAGAGATTACTCTCCAGAACGAAAAAGTATATCAAAGGGAACCCCTACAGAATTTGCCACCGACTTACTCAGGGAGGTCTCTAAAGAATATTGGGGTAACGCTAACACAGCTAAAGTAAAAGACCCTAAACTACGCAACAAAATAGATACCAAACTCCCTGAGAATGAATCTGTGACTAATTATCGTCCAAAGATTTTAGACTGGAAGAAGAAGGATAATGATAACGCAGGGGCTTTACCTTACGCAAAAGCTTTAGATACGGAATCTTCTGGCGAAGAAGGCAAAATCAAACAAAAACAAGCAGGGTTCCGACAAGCAACCCCCTTTGAGAAAAGCCAAGAAGTTCAATGTGGTTCTTGTATATTTTTCAATGAGGGTGATAATGAATGTCATTTAGTCACAGGACGTATAGAAGAAGATACGTGGTGTAATTTATATTCTTCAGAGAACACTCCTAAACCTGAAGAGAATCAAGTTGTCGAAGGGAAAGATATCGAAAAAGCTAGGGGCTTGGAAGACTACTTTTCAAATAAATTCCCCATGCAATCAGACAAATTGAAGCGCAGGATTATACGTGAAGCAGTATTCCCCAGAGAATGTGCTTCCTGTAAGTCCTCTGAATGGAAAGGTTCACTTGTACCCTTAGAATTGAATCATATCAATGGTGACCACGGGGATAACGCCAAGCGTAACCTAGAATTAATATGTCCAAATTGCCACGCTCTAACCCCACATTACAGGGTTAAGAAACCCGGATCGAAATCGGCGATAGACTTACACGGGGGTGCGCCTAAAGGAGACCCACGTAGAGATAAATCATTAGATAAAGAATTACGTAAAGAGGCGGATGAAGGGAAAAACCCTGAGACATGGGGAACTCCGACAAAACACCATACAGATGTATTACATAGTGAATATAATGTTTTAGTTAAAGAACCTGATAGTTATCTAGATTCATTAGCTGCGCCCCCAGATAATGATTTAGAAATTGAAACTATTAAGCATTATCAAGAGGATGCACCTAGAGTAGAAAAAGATATAAGTGCAGAAGATAAAGATAACGTTAAGCCGTTCTTAGATTACCTAAAAGATAATAAGCTATCTGTTGATGAAAATTACTTAAACAATGTAAACAAGGACGTAAACAAAATTATTCTTCATGTGAAGTTTAAATTCAATCGTCCTCGACCGTCACAAGTTAGCGACATTAAACCCACACCTAATGAAGGGGGGTATTCCCCAGCTTATCCAAGTGGTCATGCTGTTCAAGCAACAGTTACGGCGGGAATTCTATCTAAGATTCACCCAGAACATTCTGAGGAGTTTTCTAAGATAGCGGATAAAATTGGACAGAATCGACTTCGAGCGGGGCTACATTACCCAAGCGATCACAGGGCAGGGCAAGCGTTAGGGATGGAGATTCTGGAAGACATACCTAGTATTGATACTGAACAGCACCTAAAAAAGCAAATAATAGACTCCCATTCAGAGAGAGAACGTGACCCTAAGTTCATTGAGACAGATAATTCGGAAGATAAATCAGATGCCGCAATGGAACAGAATGAATTTATGGAACGATTATCGTCTACGACAGCAAAACACGTAGGAGATAAAAAGGATGACTCTGATGAAAAGGCGGGCCTAATGGCTGCGGGGGCAGATTTCGGTCATGAAGTTAGGCTCTCTAAGGAATTTGAAGCTATCTATAAAGAGAATGAAGACTTTAAAGAAGTGATGGACTCGTTACGTAAAACTGAGTAACTTTAGTATAATAAAAACATATGTACGAGGAGATCACAAAGGGGAATAAGAACATAATGATGGGAAAAATTAGACCACAAATATTCTTAGCGATTCTTGTACTTGGAGTCTTAGCGATCTTTGGTGTAATAAATGAGATGCCAGAGATTTCCACTGGGACAATTGGTGGTATTATCGCTCTTGGAATGAAAATTCTAGAAGCTGAATAAGCTATTTAAATGTCGGATAATCCAGAGGAAAAAGATGAAGAAAAAGTTAACTCTACAGTAACAGATGAGGTTCTAGAGGAAGGGAAAGATGTAACCCTTACGGGACAGCAGCTTATAACACTGCTTGTATTCTTTCCTATAGTTGTTGTATGGCTAACGTTGGCAGGTAGGATTATTTGGAGCGCAACAAGTAACCCTGAAACACTTGATAACATCGAGCCATTGCTGCTTGCTCTAGCTGTGCTAAGTATCCCTGTTAGTGGTGGCTTATCAGAAATCCTGAAGGCTTATAGCTCTGGAGGAAAATAAATGAAACTCGTAATAAAAAATAAGAAATTTGGGCTGCCTAGATTTCGACTACCTAAAGTACGTACTGACTTCGGCTTTCCGACAATCGACATTGCGATCCCTAGAGTGGTATCTAAGGTAAGCGTTGGAGGACACTTCAAGAAGATGGCTGGTGTTTCCATAAGCATTGCAGCTCTTGTCGTCGTAGTGGCAGTCGCCTTTGCTGCGGTTGGAGTAGAACAAGCTAAACAATTCCCTATGGCTGCGGAGTATACCGTAGAATCAGGAGATAAATATGTTGGCATCGGCACGGATATCAAAGGTAGTGATGCTGCTGATACCCAGACTTTGAAACTAAACATTGGTGGAGCAAGAATATCAGACATCATAATTGATGATCTGGAAGTCGGTGCAACTACAGGTATTACCCACTCACTGTCAATAACAACAGGTGGTGCTACGGTATGGATTGAGTGCGATGAGGTGTTGATAGATAACCTAACGGCTAAATCACTGACAATTAGTAACGCTGAAATCTACAACCTAATCGTGCAGAACAACAAGGCTGATGGTAACTCCTTCAGCCCGACGTTGGCGAACGGTATTGTGGATATAACACTGAACTCAACTCGTGGGACTGTAAACATCCCAGAAATTAGTGGGTCAGATTATGACCGAATCCATATTGACGCAGCGACCAACGCACAATGCCGTAAATTGCATATCAAGAATGTAAGTTCTTACGGGTTCCCTGTACTGATTGACCATATCAAAGCAGGAACAGTGACGATAACTAATAGTCAAATTGGTTCCGGTACTGGCATAGACACAGCGGACTTCATCATTGCAGACACTGTAAAGATTAGCGGCTCAACATTGACAGGTAACTCTGAAGTTCCAATTAGCGTGAAGTAAATATGGCTCACGACTACGCAATAGAAATACTTAAAAGTATCGTACATGCGGGTGAGACATTCTCTGGATATAACAAGCCTAAACGGACAGTTAAACATCCAAAGAAGTCTCATGCCGTAGCTGCGAAAGAGGGAGACAAGACCAAACTAATTAGATTTGGTCAACAGGGTGTGAGTGGTGAAGGTAAATCAGCTAAGTCAGATAGTAAAGCTGACAAAGCTCGACGTAAATCCTTCAAGGCTCGACACGCTAAGAATATAAAACGAGGGAAGATGTCCGCTGCGTATTGGGCAGACAAGGTAAAATGGTAAACAATGATTAAAACTATTGATGACGCACACTTCGAGTCGTTCATAAAGGCAAACCGAATAACGATAGTAGATTTTTGGGCTGAGTGGTGTGCCCCCTGTAAGTTGATTGCGCCAGTGCTAGAAGAGTTGGACACCTTATATAAAGATACTATTTCAATTGCTAAGATTAATATAGACCATAACAATTTAACTCCAGTACAGTATGAAGTACGGAGTATCCCCTCTCTACTCTTCTTTAGTGACGGGAAACTTCAAGGCAGAACGGTTGGAGCCGTAAATAAACAGTTAATTATAGATAAGTTAGAGCATTTACACTTACTCTGATTGGATAATTATAATGACAAACTCTCTTAGGAATCACGGTTACTATTTAAAGTTCCCTACTGGTTGGATAAAAAGTCTCCGTATGGAATTACAGAAAGAATTTAAGGACTACCCTAACCACTTCTCTAAAGCTGGAGAAATTGAATACCTGCCTCCAGTAGTAACCAAATCTACGCTTGGTAAATTTGCAGGGAAACTCCCATCTAAACCTCAAGGCATCACTTTATGGGGCACTATATATTACACGCCTAATTACCCAGTAGTTTTAAAAAGCTACAAAGATAATCGTGGGGACTCTGAGGCGTTAGTGTATGAATTTGGTATGTACTCCCATGAAGCGTACCATGCGATAGAGCAAGAACTGACAGGTAAGTTGAAGTGGTTCATTAAGTATATAGCTAGGCTTATTAAAACTCCAAATGCATATAAGCACCCCATGGAGATTCCAGCCTATGAATTTCAAGATTTCTTGAAGAGGGTAGCAAGGCAATCAGAGCAACTCGAAACAGACGCAGAGCAACATGTATAGTAATTTATGTCCTAAATGTACAGGGGTAATGAGACTTGACGAAGACGAATTATCCTGTATAATGTGTGGGAAGGTACTATACCTAGAATATAGAAAGTTGAGATTAGATGACAATACCAGAACAGATAAAGCCAATGTTAGTGGAGATGAGGCGGGCAGGGACATCGTGGACTCGTCTGAGGAATTGGATATCGGAGGAGTATGGAATAGACGTACACCGAAGTACTATTCAACGATGGTACGACCGAGAGGGTTATTCAGAAACTGATCTAATTATAGATGAAGCCGCTGCTAATATGGCAGACGAATTAGC
>Ga0114997_10000910_pt1 | contig 24643 bp, 23 predicted proteins | sample ArcticOcean_MG_C_2_FD_87045 | JGI IMG/M metagenome (GOLD analysis project Ga0114997, IMG submission 87045) | Marine microbial communities from western Arctic Ocean - ArcticOcean_MG_CB4_136 | ecosystem: Environmental > Aquatic > Marine > Oceanic | place: Arctic Ocean: Canada Basin | collected... | reverse complement strand
TGGGGTTTTCCATGCGTTTTTTGTTACCAAAAAACCGGTGTGCTCTTACCACACCTTTTCACCCTTGCCTTGATAAGGCGGTTTATTTTCTGTGGCACTATCCCTAAGGTTACCCTCGCCAGACGTTATCTGGCATCGTGTTCCTATGGAGCCCGGACTTTCCTCTCTTGTTTAAGATATTAAACAAAAGCGACCAATCAATTGTCTGGCAATAGGTTTAATAAGCAAAAAAAGCCTATAAATCAAGAGTTTTTTATAATTTTTTAGATAAATTTTGAGCAATTATTAAACATTCTTTATCTAATCGACCATCAATTAACTCTTGTCTGTGGTGACGCTGAAAAGCCTTTATGGTTTTATTCAAAAAAAAACTTTTTTTACTAGAAAAACAATAACCAACTTTTATCAAATTTTTAATAAACTTTGATTTATCTTTGCTTTTAAAATTTTTAATGTTTCTAAATTTTTTTAAAAAGTCTGCTTCGAAAGTGTGCCATATTCCAACATTTTTACTTGCTAATAATTTCCAAGGAAATTTTTCACCTGGGTCTTTTTTGCGTAATGGGGCAATATCAGAATGACCAACTATATTTTCACTTTTAATTTTATATTTTTTTATTAGAATTTTACAAAGTTTAATTAAACTTAATAGTTGTTTTTTTTTAAAATTTTTATATCCAAACTCATGCCCTTTATTAACTATCTCTATGCCTATAGAATTTTTATTTAGGTTTTTATATTTTGCCCAACAGGATACACCGGCATGCCAAGCAACTCTATTATCTTCTATCAATCTATAAATTTTACCATTTAAAGTAATTAAAAAATGACTGCTCACACCAGATTTTGGGTCAGATAATCTAACTAAAGATTCCCGTTCAGATTGCATTCCTGTATAGTGAATTACTATTGATTTTATTGATTTTTTTGTTCTTTTTAACTTATCAAAATTCGGAGAATAATAATTTTTAAATTTCATATTGTTATTATTTACTAAATTATATAATGATTTTCTTGTTTATAAAGTTTTAGTACTTATTAATAACCAATGATATATATAGCATAATATATATAAGCTTATGATTAAAAAAATTATACATGTATTTATTTTTACATTACTTGTGCAAGCAAGTGCTCTTCATGCCGGAACAACTGGAAATGAAGAATTAAAAGGCTCCTCATCAAACGAAGCTACTACAGAATGTTTTGAAGGTTTAAGTAGAGCTATGTTTAAAATAAACTATAGTTTAGATAAAGCTGTATTTAAGCCAGTATCTAAAGGCTACAGAGCTCTTCCAGTTCCTGTAAGAAAAGCCACTGGTAATGTGACTGGCAACTTACGTTCTTTATTAACTCTTACAAATAATATTTTACAAGGAGATTTTCGCAAGGCAGGAGATACAGCTGGTAGATTTGCAATTAATACTACTGTTGGCATTTTAGGAGTTTTTGATCCAGCTACAAAACTAGGCTTTGAAGATCACGGCAAAGAAGATTTTGGTCAAACTTTAGGTGTATGGGGATCTTCTTCTGGTTGTTATTTTGTTCTTCCTTTTTTGGGCCCCACAACTGCAAGGGATGCTGTCGGTCTAATAGGTAACACAATATTAGATCCTGTCTACCAAATTACACATAACACCGAAATAAGTAATCAGATTGTTGGAAATGGCAATTATTCTGAACATAACTATTATTATTACAGAGGAACTGGTGCTGTAGACTTTAGAGCAAAAAATATTGAATCTTTTGATAGTGTTGAGAAAAATTCTATTGATCTTTATGCTTCATTAAAAAGTTTATACTTGCAAAATAGAAATAAGAAAATAATGAATTCAAACTCCTCAATTGACACCCATGACGACACTGATTGGGAAGAAATAGATACAAATTAAATTTAAAAAAAATTCCATGAAAAAAAAATTTTTCATTATCATTTTTTATTTTTTTTATTTAACTCAAAATAGCTTTTCATATAGCAGCGACCCAAAAGAATTTATTACAGAAATAGTGCAAGAAGCAAAAAAAATTCTTGTTGCCTCCAATTCTAAAGAATTTAAAACTAAAAAATTATCAGAACTTGCTTTGAAAACGGTCGACATTAAAGGAGTGGCCTATTACTCATTAGGAAGTTATAAAAAACAACTTACTGATGAACAAATGAAAAAATTTTTAGAATTATTTGAAAAATACTTTCTAAAAAGTTTTACTTCTAGATTAACTGATTATTCAGATCCAAAAATTGAGGTGAAATCAACAAAAGTTATAAATCCAAAATATACCATTGTTGAAAGTCAGTTGCTTGCTGATAATAAAAAACCATCAGTTAATATCGAATGGAGAGTTTATACAAAGAACCCAGACAAACCTTTGATAAGAGACTTAATTATTGAAGGAATAAGCTTGGCAAGAACACAAAAAGAAGAATTTGCTTCTGTAATTGAAACAAATAATGGTGACATTAGTAAATTATTTGTTAGTTTAAAGGAATTTATAAAAAAATAATTTTTTAAATTTACTTTGTGGAAGAAAAATCTAGAATTTTAAAAAAAGCAATTGATGACCAATCAAGACCAGTTTCTTTTAATGATTCATTCGGTGGCAGTGAAAATCAATTAAGATTTTTATTAAAATATATACCAGATAAAAGTTTTAAAGATATTAATCTAATATTGAATAGTGCTAACCATGACTTGATAGAAAAGGATAAGATTAATGTTCTATGGGTGCATCATTTTGTAAATCAAAATGAAATTTTAAATCTTGGTTCTAAAGATTATGTAAATAAACTAGACTGGATTGTATTTAACTCAAACTGGAATTTTGAAAAGTTTGTATATCAATTTAAAGTACCTGAAAGCAAATGTATAGTAATTCGAAATGCTATTGAAAAAATTGATTATATAACAAAGCCTAAAGATAAAATAAATCTTATTTACCATACTACACCATGGAGAGGTTTGGTTCATTTATTAAAAATTTTTAAAAAATTAGAATTAGAAAATGTTGAATTGAATGTATGTTCTTCAACTGAAATTTATGGAAAAAAGTTTAAAAAAATACAAAAGTATGAAGATCTTTTTAATGAATGCAAAAATACAAAAAATGTAAATTATTTAGGTTATGTAGAAAATATTAAGATAATAGAAATTTTAAAGAAAATGCATATTTTTACACATCCAAGTATTTGGCCAGAAACAAGCTGTGTTGCTGCTATTGAAGCTATGGCTGCCGGTTGTGAAATAGTTTCAACTAATTTAGGAGCTTTATATGAAACTTGCTCTCCTTTTGCTACCTTTGTTACTTTTGATAGAAATTTTGAAAATTTAGAAAAAAGATACAGCAAAATTCTTTTAGAAAGTATTAAAAATTATTGGTCTGATGAAAATCAAAAAAAATTAAAACTACAATCTGATATAATTAATTCAACTTATTCGTGGGACACGCGAGCCAAAGAATGGGGAAAATTTTTTAAAGATATTAAAAATTAGATTTTATTAATTTTAATTTTATCAAACATGTAATCTATGCTTTTTAAAGCTATTGTGTCTCTGTTCTTGATTGCTTCGTTAATATTTTTACCATAACTAGAAATTAATCCGGTATCATGACTATGTTTTTTATAAATTAAAGTTGATCTGTTGTTTTTGTCTTTTGTTAATTGTGACTGAAGAGATAGTATTTTAACTTTTTTAACATAAAACAAAAAAAAAGAAATCCACAGATCGTCATGAACAAATAGTTCTTCGTTTGACTTTACAACTAATTCATAAAAGTCTTTTATTCCTTCTAAAGAATTGGAGTTAATTGCAAAACCGTCAGCGCCCTGACCTACACCAAAGTTTTTTAATGGATGGACATAAAAACTATAGGCGTTTTCTGCTGCTTTAGAATAATAATAATAAAACTTTTCAATCATATAATTTTCATAGTAATGATCGTCATCTATTAAAATAAGTAAAGAATCTTTTTTAATTTTATTTATAGCGCCTAATAACTTTGTTCCAGGTCCATAATCATTAGATCTAATAATTTCTACAGATGCGTCTTTAAAGTTTGGAATTTCGTTTTGATTAATAATTTCATTAAAACGTTTATATTTATTAGGAATATTTATAAATATCTTGTCAGGTTTTTTTGTCTGTTTAAGTATTGACTCTATTGACTTGTTTATATTTTTAAGTCTATTAGGAATTGTTGTTAGAGAAACATAAATCATATGATTAATTTTTAGAACCGAAATAAAATTGTGGTTTCTCCTCCATTATTTTTAATAAATCATTTGGAAAAAAGGTCTTGTTAATCTTCTTTGATTTTATTTTTCTATGAAATAAGTCTGCACCAGTTTTCTGGCAGTTAGTAATGTGTTCTAAGCTTTTAAATTTATCACTATTATGTTCTGAATGAGCATATGACTCAATTTTTTCTTTAACTCTTTCATATCCACCAAAAGAAGAAAAGCTCCAGCCTCCGTCAGTAAAATGTGATATTCTATTTCTTGATCTTCTAAATTTTTGTGGAGAAAAATTGTTACATAAATTTATGGTAGTTACTATACTACCTCTCCAGCTTTCTAATCTTAAAAAATTACAATCAAGATGAAACAAATGTTGCTCTAAGGCGACAGGACTAATTTTTTTAAAATCAGATGATAAAATAAAATTTAATTTTTTAATTGATGGTATTTCATCTAAATCACTTATTATTAAAATATCGTCTTCTTTAAAATTTTTACATGCTTTTTTTATATAATTTCTTTGAAAGTTTTCTATTCGCCAAAAATCATCACCTTTTATATTGTCTATGATCCATGACTCTTCATTTTTAATATCTTCAAGTTTTATATTAAGTTGGTGGTATTGAATTTTATGAGAAAATTCTTTTAAATTATTTTTTAATATTTCTGGAAAATTCCATTTTTTTTTCTTTCCTGTAAATGTAATATTGGACTCAATTATAACAAAATAATCAACAATTTGATTAAGATATTTTATTCTTAATTCAACCAATTCTTTTTCGTTAAAATATGTAAAAGCATCTATAAGCATAAATAAGATTATATAAAAGATATTTACTAAATAGTAGTCTTTGCACCAAAATAAAAATCTTTATTTTCTTCCATTAATTTTAATAAATCTGTCGGGAAAAAATTGTTATCTATTTTCTTTTTTTTAACTTTCCTATTAAATATATCCGATCCTGTTTCAATACATTTTTTTAAATGTTCTTTATTTTTATATATTTCTTTATTATGTTCTTCATGACAAAAAGATTCTATTTTTTCTATTATTCTTTGTTCTCCACCAAAGGATGAAAAACTCCAACCTGCATCTGTAAAACGAGATATTTTTTTTCTTAAATCTCTAAAAACTTGGGGTTCATATTTATCCATAAGCTCCTTTGTTAAAACAACACTACCTATCCATTGTTCTAATTCTAAGAAATTACAATTTAAATGAAATGAAGCTTGCTCTAAAGCAATAGGAGCAATAACCCTAAAATCACATGATTTTATAAAACTCAACTTATTCTTTGAAGGTATTTCATCTAGGTCACTCATTATTATAATATCTTGAGGTGCAAATTTTTTGCTAGCTTCTTTTATAAAATTTCTTTGCATGCTCTCTACTCTCCAAGATCGTCCCCAGGTACCTCCCTTATAATTTGGACTTTTTTCATCTTCTGCTTTTTTAAGGTCTACTTTCATTTTGTGATATTGAATTTTGTGAGAAAATTCTTTTAGATTGTTTTTTAATAAATCTGGGAAGTTCCATTCTTTTTTTTTTCCTGTGTGTGTTACATCTGCTTCGACTATTAAAAAATGGTCAACTATCTCATTAAGATATTTTATTCTTAATTCAACTAGCTCTTTTTCATTAAAAAAAGTAAAAGCATCTACAATCATAATATTATTATAGTGTATTTAATGTTAATTAAAATATGGAAATTGTATTAAGTAAAATATTAATTATCAAATTTAATCTTGTTTTATTTAATATATAAAACTATAAAATTAATTAATGAAACCAATTAAAATTTCAATATTTGGAGCTGATGGATTTACTTGCCAAATGCCAAGAATAAGGGACGCAATGAAAAGCTTGGGGCATATTATTTCAGAAGAATCTCCTGACTTAATTTATTCGAATGATCCTACGGGATATCCAAAAGCTATGCATTTAAAAAAAAAATTTCCAGATTCATATTTAATGCTTAATTTTTTAGATATCCCTTGGCATTTACCTAACGTTAATGAACAAACAAAGCTTCTAGTTAAATATTTTTTAATGGGGTCAGATGCTATAACAACTATAAGCAATAAAGTTAAAAAGGATCTTTCTAAATTTATTGATAAAAAAATAGATGTAATTTACAACCCAATAAAAGACGTTTCTTATAAAAAAGAAATTAAAAAAGATAATACTTTTTTATACGTTGGGAGGGCGAATGATCCAGTTAAAAGAATTGGTCTTTTAAAAGAAACACTTTTAAAAATAAATAATGGAATGAGTGAAATAAAATTTTGTGGACCTGAGGATCCAGGGTTTGGAAATTATTTAAGTATAGTTTCAGATAAAGAACTTAACAGATTATACAATTCTTCAAAATATTTATGCTTGCCCTCAAAAGCTGAAGGACTTGGCTTAACCATGGTTGAAGCTTTGGTGTGTGGCTCTATACCTATTACTTGCTCAGACAATGAAACTGCAAAAGAATTTTTGCCTGGGGATTTTATTTGTGAACCTAATTCGAAATCTATGGTTCATATAATAGATGAGCTTAATAAAAGCTATGATGAAAAAAGAAAATTGGCTTTAAGTTATGGTGAAAAATATAAGGTAAAGTTTGATAAGGTAAATATAGCAAAAAATATTCTCAATATATTTAATTCTGAATAAAATATATGAAAAAAAAAATAGAACTTACTGATGTAACAATTTTATCTATTACTTCTAATGAAATGGATGAAGCTCAAATTTCTATGAAAATTTCCTCTCACAATATTAATTTTGCTAAATGTAAACTTTTATGTTCTTCGCTGCCTAAGAAAAAATATCCTGATATAGAATATGTTTCAATTCCACTAATTAATAATGTGGACGATTATAATAAAATAGTATTTCAGGATTTGTATAAATATTTTGATACGTCCCATTGTCTAATTGTGCAAGCTGATAGTTTTGTTGTTAATTCAAAGCTTTGGAAAAATGAATTCCTTGAATACGATTATATAGGAGGACCTTGGCCTAATAAGATAAAGGTAAATTCAAATTTAATATTAAATTTAGAGAAAAACCCAGTGGGTAACGGAGGCTTTTCATTAAGAAGTAAAAAGTTGGCAGAAGCAACAGCAAAAATAAAATTTGATTCTTTAAATTTTCCTATGATAGCTGAAGATGTTGTTATTTGCCATTATCTTTATGAAAAAATGATTGCAAAAAATATTAGATTTGCTCCAGCAAAACTTGCAGCGCAATTTTCTATGGAAAATATAGATAATCTTTATGGTCAAAATAAAAATTCAGTTTTTGGATTCCATGGGAAACATTTAAGGGATTATTATATAAAAAAGTATAGGCTTCGATCAGCTATTGGAGAGTGGTAAGTTAAATTTGATTTTGTCTAGTGGTTCTATATCTTTAAAAAGAGAATGCCATTTATATATGGTCAACAAATCTAATAAAGAGGCAATTTAATAAACATGTCTAACTAAAATTCCTTTTTGAATTTTTAGTTTTACTTTTAGTTTAATTTTTTCTAAACGTATTTTATTTTGAAGATTAATAATTTCTTTTTGGTTTTCATCATATCTTTTGTTATTATTTTTATATCTATTTTTATTTTCTTGTAAATTTATTAGTTTCTCATGATAATGATCTTCACATTTAACTAGATCAATCCAAAATAATCTATCTATGTTTTCATAGCTGTTATAAAATAAACCTAATTCCATCTTACATTTTCGACAATTAATTGTTTTTTTAAATATCCATTTGCTTAAACTTTTATAATCATTTTTAAGAATAGCGCCATTTACTTTTACTAAATTTAGGGAGCTACAGAGTGGACATTCTTTTATTTTAGGAAAACTTACCATAATTGATTTTCATATAAAAACTATACCTATTCAATATGTAATCGCCCTAAAATGGGTTGCGTAATATTATATATAAATATATATTTGGTATTTTAAACCAAATTGGGTCATCAGTTATGTCTAAATTATCTAATAGAGCATCATTGCTAGCATTTTCAAAATTAAAAGGAGAAAATTTTGAAGAGGGAATGTATTCGTTTATTATGTTTATAATAGATTATTTTGCAAGAGTGAAAGAGGATTTAAAATTAGATTATGAATCTTTTATGATTATCCAGTTAGTTGTTTCTCATGTAATTTATCTATCTAAGAAGAAAGTAAAAGAAAAAAAAAATTTTTTACAAATGGAGTCATTATGGGAAAAAATAATTAGCAAAAATAAAGATGAGAATATTTTAAATATATTAGAAAAATCTTCAAAAGAAGTGAATTTTAAAAATAATAAATTATTAATTTCTAATATATGTCTTGTGTTAAACTTACCTAAAGAAACTGTTAGAAGAAAAATTGGGAAACTATCTAAAAGAAAAATTTTAATTAATAATAAAAAAACGGGTATAAGTATTGGAGAAGGATATAAAAAAATTTTTTCTAACTTTATTCCTACTACAGTTGTGCAATTAAGTACGCTATTAAGGGCATTAGATAAAAAAAATGTACTTAAAGCATTATTACAATTTAAGGTATTGTAGAAAAGTTTGGTGGGCCCACCAGGATTCGAACCTGGGACCAATACATTATGAGTGTACTGCTCTAACCAGCTGAGCTACAGGCCCTTAATAGAATTTAGTTTTACTTTGTTTTTATATTGCATTCAAGTAGATTCAATTTAAAAGAGGTTAGATTTAAAAAGCATGAATAAAGCAATTTTACTTTTATTATCATACGCTAATAAATTATTATTAATTACATTTTTTTTAGTGCTATTATTTTTATCTTTTGTTCATTTCAATATTTTTGGATTAAAAAATCAAATATATCAAAAATATCCCAATTTAGAACTAAGACATTATTTGTTTAATAAGTATCCACATTTTTTAAAAGAAATTTCTAATGATTATAGCGTAAAATTTTTGCCCAAAACTCAATTTGTCGATCTTAATTTTGAAAAAAAAAAATTAATCTTTTTACCAAAAAATGAAAAGTCTTTTTTTAAAACATTTTATATAGAAAATATTAAAGATAAATTATGGATAATAGATGTTGGTGGTAATTTCTTTGAAATTTTAGTTGAAGATTTTATGAACACCAAGAAGGAAGAAAATTTTAATCCTAAAATCATTTCTTCAAATTTGATTGCAAAAAAAGTTTTAGGAACACTGGTATATGATGAAAAGATATTTATTTCTTATTATACACAACAAGATCAATGTAAAAAATTAAAAGTTTCATTCGCAAACATCAATAATGATTTTTTAAATTTTAAAAATCTTTTTGCTACTGAAGAATGTGGAAAAAATGACATTTACGGTGGAAAAATGCAATTCTTTAAACATAATAAATCTAAGGGTATATTGTTAACAACTGCAGATATTGTTAGAGATGATTTGAATAATAAAGCTCAGGAAGATGACTCTATTTTTGGTAAAATATTATTTATTAATTTTGAAACAAAAAAATATATTGTGTACTCTAAAGGACACAGGAACGCAGCGGGTTTATACTCTAAAAATGATTTAATAATTTCTACGGAGCATGGACCCAAAGCAGGAGATGAAATAAATAAAATTGTTTTTGGGAAAAATTATGGCTGGCCAATAGCTTCATATGGGGAAAAGTATAAACAAGATGAAAATGCAAAACCTACTTATCATAAAAATCATTTTTCTTTGGGTTTTGAAGAGCCTCTATTTTCTTTTATACCTGCCCTTGGAATCTCTGAAATTATCAAAATACCTTATAGCTTCACAAATTTTTGGAGTAATAATTTTTTTGTTTCATCTTTATGGGGGCAAAGCTTACATAGAATAAAATTTGATGAAAGTTTTAGTAAAGTGATTTTTAATGAAAAAATATTCGTTGGAGAAAGAATAAGAGATCTGAAATATAATAAGAATATGAATGCTATTATACTAGCCTTAGAAGAAGATGGAGAGCTAGGTATTCTAAAAAAAAAAATTGATTAAATTCTTGATATGATTTTTAAAATAATTAATTTATATGCTATACCCTTGTTGGGAAATTCCAGTCAATTGACTTTTAAGCTGTCTTATAGCTTCAGATCTTAAGTTCTTATCAGCAACTTCTTTGCTTAATTTATAATTTTCTAAAGTATTGTAGATTGTTGAAATTAATTTATAAACTTTCTCACTTTCATTAAATTCTAAAGCAATTAATAAAGTATCTAATGCTGTATAATATAGTTTATTAGCATAAAAGAGCCTACTCCTTAAATAAAGATAATCTGAATTTTTTAAAAATTCACTTCCAAATTTTGATAATTCGAATTGAGCTTCCTCTATCTTTTTATTATTAATTAGTTTTTCAATACTCTCAAATTTTTTATTAATCATTTTCTAATTTCATTCTTTATTAATTTTTGTAAATCGATTTTATAATTTTTCCACCAAGTTATACATTCTGTTTTTTTCTTTGCAATATCATTTTCATTCCAATCGTTTATTATTGGTTTAGCATCGATCCATTTGCCAACTTTTATAAATGGGTTTCCAGGAAACAAACGGTCATAATATTTATATGTATCTTCAACAATTGGAATGCATCCACACTGTAAAGCTTCATATAGTCTATATGTTTCAGGATGATAAAAACCATTAGGGCAAGGGATAAATATTGTAGTAGAAAGAATTTTGCTCATTTTCTCTACTGAAATTATTTTTTTATTAAATTTTTCAGTTTTATGGCAAAAAAAGGGTTTTATACTATTAAATTGAAATAAAAGATCATGTCTACTTGATTTGTGAGGCGTGCCTGTAAAGGCCCATTTATATTTTCTATTACGAATTTGTTGGTCTTTTATTCCTGATTTATAACCAATGGGTATACATTTAACTTTTTCATTTTTAAAATATTTATTTGAACAAAAAGATCTTAAAACATAGTTACACTTATCGTAAACTTGAGTTAAATCATGAATACTTGTCTCGTCACCTAAATGAAAAAGTATTATTTTTGAACAAGTTGTTTTGAGTTTATTATAAAAATCTATTTTATTTTCAACACTTGAGTCTATAATAATTAAAATATCTTCTTTTTTTAATTCTTCTTTGCTATTAATAGTGTTATAACTAATTTTTTCTAAAATTTCATAGATCCATTTATCAGAATTTTCTTTATGGTAAATTCCCCATTTATAATCAATAGCTTCTTTTTTTTTAATATTATTGTCTACGGTTACTGTCTTTTTAAGATTATGTGTATTCCAAAATAACTTAATCATTGCAGATTAAAATTTTACTTTTCTAAGAAGCTTTTTAGGTGTTTTGATCTGCTTGGGTGTTTAAGCTTTCTTAAAGCTTTAGCTTCTATTTGTCTGATTCTTTCCCTGGTAACTGAAAACTGTAAACCAACCTCTTCTAAAGTATGGTCTGTATTCATACCAATACCAAAACGCATTCTAAGTACCCTTTCTTCTCTTGGTGTTAGTGTTGCCAAAATTCTAGTTGTTGATTCTCCCAAATTTGATCTTATTGAAGCATCTAGTGGCTGTAATGCATTTTGATCCTCAATAAAATCTCCAAGACTACTGTCTTCTTCGTCACCAACGGGTGTTTCTAAGGAGACAGGTTCTTTCGAAATTTTTAAAACTTTTCTTACTCTATCTAATGGCATGGCTAATTTCTTAGCAAGCTCTTCTGGTGTAGGTTCTCGTCCACGTTCACTTAAAATTTGCCTAGATGTTCTTACTATCTTATTAATTGTTTCAATCATATGTACAGGAATTCTAATTGTTCGAGCTTGGTCAGCTATAGATCTTGTGATAGCCTGCCTAATCCACCACGTAGCATATGTAGAAAATTTATACCCTCTTTGGTATTCAAATTTATCAACTGCTTTCATTAAACCTATGTTTCCCTCTTGTATTAAATCTAAAAACTGCAATCCTCTATTGGTATATTTTTTAGCAATTGATATTACTAATCTTAGATTTGCCTCAACCATTTCTTTCTTAGCAACTCGAGATTCTTTTTCTCCCTTTTGAATTTTATGTACTAATTTTTTATATTCATAAATTGGTAAGCCTACTTTTTTACTAAACTCAACTAATCTCTCCCTTATTTCAGTGAATTCTTTCTTTTTTTTCTTAAAGAAATTTCTCCAGGTAGGATTCTCAGTTAAAAAAGATTCAAAATTAGGATTAATTTCATTACCTAAATAATATTTTAAAAACTCGTCTCTAGAAATTTTATTAGACATTGCTGATCGCATTAAAATACCTTCTAAAGAAATTATTTTTTTATTTTCTTCATAGTGCATTTGCACTAACTCCTCTAGTACTGCTGCGTTAAGTTGTAAGGTAGTTATTTTTTCAATTATATAATTTTGAATTTTTTGATAATTTTTTTCTTTAGTTTTTGAAAACTCTTTAGCTGATAAAGCACATTCTAATTTTTCGTTTTGTATTTTGATTAACTTATTATAATTTTTACAAATTTCATCTATAGTTGCAATTACCTTTGGTTTAACCTCTTGTTCCATTGCTGCCAAAGAAGGATTAAATTCATCTTCATCACTGCTATACTCTTCTTCTTTAGTTTGTTCTGATTCATTGTTTGTTTTTTCTTTTTTATCTGACAACGTTTTTGTAGATAAATCTCCTTTTGTTTTTTCCTTTTGTTTTTGTTTCTTTAAGATTGGATCTGCATCCTCAGATTCTATATAGGAGGAATCTATATCAATAATTTCTCTAACTAATAACTCTTCCTTTTCTAATTTTTCTTTCCATTCGAAAACTTTTTTCGCAGTTATAGGGCTTTGAAAAAGTCCATTTGTCATAACATCTTTTCCAGCTTCAATTCTTTTGGCTATTGCTATTTCGCCTTCTCTAGATAAAAGTTCCACTCCTCCCATCTCTCTTAAATACATTCTTATAGGATCATCACTTTTTTCTCCTTCTTTGCTCTTCTCCGATTGGTTTGAGGTATCTTTTTTTTTATTTACTCGGTAATCCGATTTTTTTTCTACAAGACAAATTTTATTATCAAATATATGAAAAGCAGCCTGTTCAACATTTTCTTGGCTAAAATGTCTTTTACCAAGTGACTTACCAAGTTCTTCATAAGTAATAAAACCTCTATGAAGGCCTTTGTCCAATAGCCTCTTAAATGATTTTGTAATTAATTTTTCCACTGTGTTTTTGCCCTAAAAATTGAATTAGAATTCATATATATAATTATTAAATTAATAAAATCTAGCTTTTATTTACCCACCTTTTAATTGGTTTCTGAGTGTTAAAAGCTCAGTATAAAGTGTTTCATCAAGATTTAATGCTACTTTGTCCTCTAAAGACTGAATTTTATTACGAAGTTCAATGTTTTTGATTTCATTTATTATCTCATTAAACATTAACATAATTTCCGATTCGTTCTTATTTTGTTGAATTATTTTAACTGGGGCATTTGAAGATATTAGGTTTATTATTGTTTTAAACTTTTCATCAAAATCTTCTATATTTATTTTTTGGTTATCAAAAAATTTTTCTGCCAAAAGATAGTCTACTAACTTTTCTTTTAAATTGTTCATATCATTATTTGAAAATAATATTTCAGAAATTGATTCAACGTTTTTTCTGAACACATCTAAATTATTCATAACTAAAAATAAAATTGAAAATTCTTTTAAATCAATTTCTTCAAATTTAATTCTTTGATTGTAAGAATCTTTAGTTTGTTTAAGAGGATTGGTGGGTTTTTTAAATTTAAAAAAATTATTTTTTTTAAAATTTATACTTGGCGTTAATTCGTTAATTTTTCTTACAAAATTATCAAGAAAATACTTTGCTAGGGTTTTATCTTGCATGCTTGAACAAAGTGATCTAATTTTCTTTTCAAACATAGTAAGAGAATGAGGATTATTTTTATCTACTTCATTATAATAGCTATTCCAAATAAAGTTTTGAATTTCTGTCTTGCTTTTTACAAACTCTAAAAAACTGTTTTTTCCCTTTTGGTTTATATAAGCATCAGGATCTAAATTTTCTGGTAAATTTAAAAAATAAATATTAAAATCTACTTTCATTAATGGAAATAGTCTCTCTGCCGCTCTTATTGCGGCTTTCTTTCCGCTGATATCTCCATCAAAACATATAATTGGGTTTTTAAAAAAATTCCAAACTAACTCTAATTGTCTTTCTGTCATTGCTGTTCCTAAATTTGCAACAACATTTTGAATGCCGAACTTATGTAAATTTACAACATCCATGTATCCTTCAACTATAAAAACTTCATCTTGCTTGCTTCTAAATTCTTTAGCAGAATTTATATTGTATAAATTATTTCCTTTTTTATAAAACTCTGTCTCTGGAGAATTTATATACTTAGCTAGTGCAGTTTTTAACATAGCTCTTCCTCCTAGTGCTAAAACTGAGCCATTTAAACTTTTTACTGGAAATATAATTCTATTTCTAAATCTATCTATGTTTTTATTTTTTCTTTCATCAAAATAAAAAATTCCAGAAGATTTAATTTGCTTGTCATCAAATTCTTTTTTTAGTTCTTCGTAAAAATCTTTAGTGGTAGTTGCATAGCCAATTTTAAAATAAATAATTTCTTTTCTAGATACCTTTCTTTTATTTAAATATTCTAATACATCTGGAAATTTTCCTTTGACTAATTCTTCGTGACAATAATTGCTATATTTTTCTAAGATATTTTTATAGATCTTCCATCTACTTTCTTTTTCTTCGTCTTGCTTTGTAAATCTAAATGGCTGCATCCCAGCATCAGTAGCTAATGTTCTTACCGCTTCACCAAATTTATAATTTTTTATTTTCATTAAAAAATCAAAAATATTGCCGTGTTCAGCAGAGCTAAAGCAGTGGTAAAATCCTTTTTCATCGTTAACTGTAAATGAAGGAGTTTTTTCATTTGAAAAAGGTGATAAACCAACAAATTCTTTTCCTCTTTTTTTTAACTTAACTGATCTACCTACAACTTGTGAAACTTTAAGTCTTAATTTAATTTCATCGAGATACTCTTTTGGATACTTCATCATTTTAACAAACCTTTAACAATTATATTCACTTTTGAAAAATCTATTGAATTAGAATACTTTTTTTTTAGTATTTCCATAATTTTACCCATATCTTTAATGTTTGTTGCTCCCAATATTTCTATTGTTTCTTTGCAAATTTTTTTGGTCTCTTCTTCACTAAGTTGTTTAGGTAAAAACGAATCAATTATTTGAATCTCTGATATTTCTATCTGCAGTAAATCATCTCTTTCACCTTTTTTATATAATTCCGCAGAATCTTGTCTTTGTTTTTTCATCTTTATCAAAATTTTTATAACTTCCTCATCTTTTGCATCTTTTTTTTTATCACCACTTCTGTTTGCAATATCTTTATCCTTAATGGCAGCTAAAACTAAACGTAAAGTAGAAATTAAATTTTTATTTTTGCTTTTTAATGCAGAAATGTACTGTTCGTTTATTTTTTCTCTTAATGTCATGAATTATATTTATTAAATAACAATTTACTTTACTCGTTAAAGTTCTTCAAAAGAAAAAAATTCTTTCTTTACGAAATAAAAATTTTTTCATATATTGCAGAAAATCCTGTTTTATAGTAAAAGCCTTTAACTCATGAGTTGTATTTGGTGATAAAAACAAATTTAACCCATAAATCAAAAGATAATCTTAAAAAGATTTATCCCACAGGAATTTTAGTTTTAGAAGATGGCAGCTTTTTTCATGGGCACGGTTTTGGTTTTGAAAGCACCATAACAGGTGAAGTTTGTTTTAATACTTCTATTACAGGTTATCAAGAAATAATATCTGATCCATCTTATGCAGGGCAAATAATTAATTTTACATTTCCTCATATTGGAAATGTGGGTGTAAATAATGATGATCATGAATCTGATAAAATTTGGACAAGAGGTATAATTTTAAATTCTGAAATTTCAAACCCATCAAACTATAGAGCTCTAAAACATCTAGATGGTTGGTTAAAAAAGAATAAAATTATAGGTATTACTGGCCTTGATACTAGAAACCTAACAAACTTGATAAGGGATAAGGGTGCACCAAAAGGGACTATTTCCTTTTCTAAAAAAGGTAATTTTAATATTAATAAATTAAAAAATTTATCAACTAAATGGAGTGGATTAAAAAATTTAAATTTAGCAGAGAAAGTTACTACTAAGAATAATTATAAATGGGCTGGATTTAAAACCTGGAAAAAAGAAATTCGTTTCATAAAAAATAAAGTTAAAGTATTAAAAGTTGTGGCAATTGATTATGGTATAAAAAAAAATATTTTAAGATATTTTTCTGATTTTAAATGTGAAGTTGAGGTTGTTTCTTGCAAAACAACTGCTCTGGAAATATTAAAAATGAAGCCTGACGGTGTATTCTTGTCTAATGGTCCTGGTGACCCAGCAGCGACAGGTAAATACGCTATCGAAATTATTAGAACATTGATAAAAAAAAATATACCTATTTTTGGAATTTGTCTCGGTCATCAAATACTTGCTTTGGCGCTAGGAGCAAAAACAAAAAAAATGAAGCTTGGACACAGAGGAGCTAATCACCCAGTAAAAAATTTAATCAAAAACAATGTAGAAATTACATCTCAAAATCATGGTTTTGAGATTATCAAAGAAAGTTTGCCTAAAAATATCGAAATCACTCATGAATCATTATTTGATAATTGTATCGAGGGTATAAGATTAAAAACTAAACCAGTTTTCTCAGTTCAATATCATCCTGAGTCTAATCCTGGTCCACAAGATAGCGTCTATTTGTTTCAAGAATTCATTGATAATATGAAAAAAAATGCCAAAAAGAAAAGATCTTAAAAAAATTTTAATTGTTGGTGCAGGACCAATTATTATTGGTCAAGCATGCGAGTTTGATTATTCAGGAACTCAAGCCTGCAAAGCATTAAGAGATGAAGGTTATAAAATAGTTTTGTTAAATTCTAATCCAGCAACAATTATGACGGATCCAGATGTTGCAGACAAAACTTATATTGAACCCATAACTTTAGAAATTTTAGAAAAAATTCTTAAAAAAGAGAAACCGGATGCTATCCTGCCAACAATGGGTGGTCAAACTGCTTTAAACTTAGCTATGGAGGCAGAAAAAAAAGGTATTTTAAAAAAATACAAGATTGAACTTATAGGAGCTAAATCAAACGCAATTGCCAATGCAGAAGATAGAAAAAAATTTAGAAAAAATATGCTTGAAATAGGATTAAACTTACCTAAATCAAAAATTGTTAAAAATATAAAAGAAGCAAACAAAGCTTTAAAACAAATTGGTTTACCAGCAATTATTAGGCCTTCTTTTACACTCGGTGGGTTAGGGGGGGGTATTGCAAAAAATAAGGGAGATTTTATAAGAATAGCCAAAAATGGGCTATATGAATCTCCATCAAATCAAATTTTAATTGAAGAGAGTTTAGAAGGTTGGAAAGAATTTGAAATGGAGGTGGTAAGAGATAAAAAAGATAACTGTATAATTATTTGTTCAATCGAGAATATTGATCCCATGGGAATACATACAGGGGATTCTATAACTGTGGCTCCTGCATTAACTTTATCTGATAAAGAATATCAAATTATGAGAAATGCTTCGATAGCTTGTCTCCGAAAAATTGGGGTAGAAACTGGTGGATCAAATGTTCAATTTGCAATTAACCCTAAAGATGGAAAAATGGTAATCATAGAAATGAATCCAAGAGTATCCAGATCATCAGCTCTTGCATCTAAGGCAACAGGATTCCCTATTGCCAAAATTGCTGCTAAACTTGCCGTTGGTTATACATTAGATGAATTAAAAAATGAAATTACAAAAACAACACCTGCATCTTTTGAACCAACTATAGATTACGTTGTTACGAAAATTCCTAGATTCACTTTTGAAAAATTTTCGAACTCGCCTCCAATACTTGGAACTTCTATGAAGTCTGTTGGGGAAGCGATGGCTATAGGAAGAAATTTTAAAGAATCCTTGCAGAAAGCATTGGTATCTTTAGAGGTTGGTTTTTCTGGATTAGATAGAATTTTTAAACTTAACAAAATACAAATAGAAAAAAAGCTTAAAGAAAATATTCCTAATAAAATTCTATTAGTTGCCGAAGCTTTTAGAAAAAAAATAAATATTAAAAAAATACAAAGATTATCAAAAATAGATGGTTGGTTTTTAGAGCAAATTAAAGAAATTGTAGATGCTGAAAATAAAATTATAAAAAATGGCTTACCTAAAGACTATACTGAATTTAATAGAATTAAATCAATTGGTTTTTCAGACAAAAGGTTATCTCAATTGGTGGGAGTTACCGAAGTGGTAGCTAGAAAAAAAAGAACTTCTCTTAATGTGTTGCCTGTTTTTAAAAAAGTCGACACTTGTGCAGCTGAATTTAAATCTTTTACACCATATATGTATTCTACGTATCAAAGAAATTTTGATATTAAATCTGATTGCGAAGCAAATCCATCCTTAAAAAGAAAAATAATTATCCTTGGTGGAGGACCAAATCGTATTGGTCAAGGAATAGAATTTGACTATTGTTGTTGTCAAGCAAGTTTTGCTCTTAAGGAAGAAGGTTTTGAAACAATTATGATCAACTGTAATCCTGAAACAGTTTCAACTGATTATGATACAAGTGATAGGCTTTATTTCGAACCCCTTAAGGAAGAATATGTTAACAATATTATTAATAGAGAAAAAGAAAAAGGTAATTTGATTGGGGTAATCGCCCAGTTTGGTGGTCAAACACCTATTCAGTTAGCTAAGTTTTTGCATGAAAATAATTTTCCTATTCTTGGAACTCAATATACTTCTATAGATTTGGCAGAAGACAGAGAAAGATTTAAAAATCTTTTAGATAAATTAAAGCTAAAACAAGCTGAAAGTGGAATAGCAAAATCTTTCAACCAAGCTATCAAAATTGCTGAAAAAATTGGTTTACCAGTGGTTGTTCGACCATCTTACGTTTTAGGTGGTAGAGCAATGGAAATAGTTCATGAAAAAAATCAACTAAAGAATTTTGTAGAAGAGGCATTTAAAGCTGCAGAAAACAATCCTATATTAATTGACAAGTTTATTAATAACGCAATGGAAATTGATGTTGATGCTATTTCGGATGGAAAAGAAGTTTTTGTTGCTGGAATAATGCAACACATTGAAGAGGCTGGTATCCACTCGGGTGATTCAGCATGTTGTTTGCCGACAATATCTATTAAAAAAAAATTAATAACTGAAATTCAAAATCAAACGAAAAAGTTAGCGTTAGCTTTAAAGGTTAAAGGTTTTATGAATATACAATTTGCTATTAAAGATGACAAAATTTATGTAATCGAAGTTAACCCAAGAGCTAGCAGAACTGTTCCTTTTGTTTCAAAAGCCAAAGGAATTCCTTTGGCTAAAATTGCATCAATAGTAATGACTGGAAAAAAACTGTCCAAATTTAGATTAAAAGATAAAAATAGAAATATGTACGCTGTAAAAGAAGCTGTTTTTCCATTTAACAAATTCCCCAATGTTGACGTGTTACTAGGTCCTGAAATGAAATCTACTGGAGAAGTAATGGGTTTTGATAAAGATTTTGGTCTAGCATTTGCCAAAAGTCAAATTGCTGCTGGTAATTCATTGCCAACCAAAGGGTTAGCGTTTATTTCATTAAAAAAGAAACATCAAAATGAAGGTATAAATTTAGCAAAAAAATTAGTTGAATTAAATTTTACACTTTGTGGAACCGAAGGTACTACAAAAATAATTAAAAAAAATGGCATCAAATGTAAAAAAGTTAATAAAGTAAGCGAGGGCTCTCCTCATATTGTTGATATATTAAATTCAAAAAAAATTTCGTTAGTAATAAATACTTCAGAAGGAAAACATATTTCAACTGTTAAAGATTCGACTTCTTTAAGAAGAGCAACATTGATTAATAAAGTTCCCTACTGCACAAATATGTCTACTGCTTATGCTTGTTTAGAAGGTATTAAATCTCTTAAATCAAAAAAGATTACAGTCACCTCTCTTCAAGACATTAAATAAATAAAATTCTTAATTTAGGTCTATTTTACTTGCCAATCTGTGGGGAATGTTACGTAATTCACTTGTAGGCATCTTCTCTCTTTTTTAATTTCCTTTTTTTCCATGCCGTGCCATGTATTTGATCCACTGGTAAAAAAGTATCCATAATTATCTTTATAGGGAACCGTTTTAACTTTATTTAATTTTTCATCATAAAAATCTGTTCCTAGATTTTCAGATTCGTTAAATGGGTTTGCAAAAAAAAGACCCGAAATTAATTTTTCTTTAATATCGCAATGAGGTTTTAACCAAAATCCTTGGCGATCACATATTACTTCAACTCTTACATATGAATTTGAAAGATCTTTTTTTATTAATTCACTAATATAGCTATGTGTATCCTTTGATCTAAGTTCTTCTATAAAATTACTTAGATTAGGAAAATCTTTTGAATTGTCCTTGCTAACAAAACATCTAAATTTTATTGCTTTTCCTCCATCCGATATGCCTGCTCTAAATTTTCCTTCCCCTCCATCAACGGCTCTGGTTCCATCATAATTTATATTCTTTTTAGTTAAATCTGTAATTTCAGTTTTACAAATTTCTTTTATGGTCCCTTCTGTTAATGGCTTATTTATTTCCCAATGACTAAAAGGAGTGTTATATTGTTTAGATCTATCTTTTAAAGAATTTAAAAATTCCATTAAATTATTTTTTTATTTTGTTTTTTAACTCGAGCGCTATTCTTTGTACTTCATTGTGTTTATTATATGACCATGTTTCAATTTTTTCTCCTAGATCTTTAATAATTCCCATTTTTTTAAAGAGATCAAAGAATTTTTTAAATCTATAATTATTTCTTTTTGCTTTCATGTGGGCCACAAATATAGGTTTGCCAGAAGTGGCTGCTTCTGAGATCATTGATATTGAATCGCATGTTACTACTACATAATCTGCAAGTGCATAAGCAGATAAGTATGCTTGCTTATCTACCCTGTTTACAACATAACCACATTCTCCTAATTCTTTTATTGCCAGATCTATGCTTTCCCTTGGTGTTCTCATAGAAGGTATAACAATTATTTTATAACCTCTGGAAACAAAATCAGATTTTATTGTATTAAATATTTTAATTAATTGATCTTTATCAAATTTATAATATTTATTTGGACCTCCTAAAATTAATGAAACTACTTTTTGGCTATTAATTTTATTCACCAAGTATGGTTTTGCCTTTTCTATTTCTATTTCGGTTATGTAATGGATGGCTCCCTTAGAACTAAATACATTTTCCCCATTTAAATTATCATGTTCCGGAGCAATAATTGCATCAAAATTTTTTAAACTTACTTTTGGATCTTGTATATGTATCGTAAAAATTTTTGGATTTTTCCTCTTGAGAAGAATTGATGGTATAACACTTTTTCTTCCACAAGAAATTACTAAATCTGGTGTTTCTTCTTCAGTTATATAATTTCTATCTTTTAAAACTATTGAAGAAATAGGAGAGAATTTAGGTGGCACTAAATTCCATGGAAAACTTAATCTTATAATTTTATGACTGAAATCAACGTTTAGAGCCTTAGACATTCCCTCTACTTGGCTAATCATTCCATGCATCCCTTGAGTTAAAAGTAAGGCTTTTAGCTTTTCCATTAGTACTTATATATATTTCTATATTTTATTTATCCACACATAATAAATAGCTTTTATTTAAAATCATAAACCTTTATATCTCCTCTATGGAAATATGCGAATTGAAGAAGATATCAAGCTAGATTATGTCGATGTATTGTTTCGACCCAAACGGAGCACTTTAGCGAGTCGTAAAGATGTTGAGCTAAAGCGCACTTATAAGTTCAAATATAGTAACCATCAATGGACAGGAACTCCTATAATAGCTGCCAATATGGATGGGGTTGGTGAGCTAGAAGTCTCAAAAAGTCTAGCAGAATTTGAAATAATGACATGTTTAACCAAACAACATGATGTTAAAATGCTAAAAAGTAATTCTATAATTAAATCAATTTTCCCTCACCTTGCACTAAGTACAGGTACTAGTGAAAAAGATTACAAAAGATTAAATGAAATTCTAAAAGAGTTTAGTTTTTTTGAATTTATATGTATTGATATTGCGAACGGTTACTCTGATCACTTTAGTAAATTTGTTAGATCTGTTAGAGAAAAATATCCAACTAAAACCATTATTGCAGGGAATGTAGTTACTGCTGATATGACTCAAGAACTGGTAATGAGTGGTGCTGATATAGTTAAAGTTGGTATTGGCCCAGGAAGTGTTTGCACAACAAGAATACAAACTGGTGTTGGTTATCCGCAATTAAGTGCTGTCATTGAGTGTGCTGACGCTGCGCATGGGCTAGGAGCTCATATTATTGCCGATGGTGGATGCACATGCCCAGGGGATGTTGCTAAAGCTTTTGGAGCTGGTGCAGATTTTGTAATGCTAGGTGGAATGTTTGCAGGGCATGAAGAAGGTGGAGGAAAAAAAATTAAAAAAAATGGATCACAATTTATAGAATTTTATGGATCTAGTTCTGATACAGCACTAGATAAACATTATGGTGGTCTTTCAAACTACAGAAGTAGTGAAGGTAAAAAAGTTCAATTAAAGTATCGTGGTAAAATAAAAGATACTATTTTAAATATTTTGGGTGGCGTTAGAAGTAGTTGCACTTATGTTGGGGCCCCTTCTCTTAAACAATTGAGTAAATGCACAACTTTTATTAGAGTTAACAAACAATTTAATGATACTTTTGGATAAATTTAAAAGCTTTAATTTTATTTTCAAATACCCATATATATTATAGATATGAAGAATAATTCTACAAAGCATTCAAAGGTATTAATTATAGGGTCTGGGCCCGCAGGCTATACTGCTGCAATTTATGCGGCCAGAGCAATGCTAAAACCAATTTTAGTTTATGGATCAGAACCAGGAGGACAATTAAGCACCACAACAGATGTGCAAAATTATCCAGGATATTCTGATGTTATACAAGGGCCTTGGTTAATGGATCAAATGAAAGAACAATCAAAAGCTGTTGGAACAGAAATGATTGAAGACCATATCAAAGAAATTAATTTAAAAAAAAAACCATTTAAAGCCGTGGGAGATAGTGGACAAGAATATACCGGTGATACAATTATAATTTCTACTGGCGCACAAGCAAGATGGCTAAATTTAAAATCTGAACAAGAGTTTAGGGGATTTGGTGTTTCAGGTTGTGCAACATGTGATGGCTTTTTCTTTAAAGAAAAAGAAGTTGCTGTTATCGGCGGAGGAAATGCTGCAGTTGAAGAAGCAATGTTTTTAACTAAATTTGCCACGAAAGTAAAACTTATACATAGGCGTGATAAGTTACGTGCAGAAAATTTACTGCAAAAGAAATTAAAAGAAAATCCAAAAATTGAAATTATTTGGGATTCTGTTCTAGAAGAAGTTTTGGGAGATAAAAATCCAAAAGGAGTAACAGGAATTAAAATTAAAAATATTAAAACTAATGAATCTTCTGAAATTAAACTTCATGGACTTTTTATAGCTATTGGGCATGATCCGGCCACATCTTTATTTAAAGATCAATTGGATATGGATAAAGAAGGATATTTAATAACTAAACCAGATTCTACTGTAACTAACATTCCTGGTGTTTTTGCAGCAGGAGATGTTAAAGATAAAATTTTTAGGCAAGCAGTAACGGCTGCAGGCATGGGATGTATGGCTGCACTTGAAGCAGAAAAATTTGTATCTTCAGAATAATTAGCTTGACTGTAAGATTAAAATAATAAAAAAGAGATTTCAAAATGAGTGATAAAGTATTATTGACTGGAATAAGCGGATGGATAGCAAAACATATAGCTATAGAATTATTAAATTCTGGTTATGAAGTTTTAGGTACTGTTCGTGATAATAATTTAATTGAACAAACGAAGCAAACATTAGCTTCTCAAAATGCACCTTTAGAAAAACTTTCATTTGTAAAATTAGATCTATTGAGTGATGCCGGTTGGAATGCGGCTGCTAAAGGCTGCAAGTATATAATGCATGTAGCCTCTCCATTTCCCTTAAAAACTTCAAGAAATAGAGAATCTTTAGTCCCGGTAGCTAAAAACGGTACCTTAAGAGTTTTGAAAGCTGGTATTTATGCCGATGTAGAACGCGTAATCCTCACTTCTTCAATAGTAGCGATGTTTAGAAAACCAAATAGAGCAAACCCATATACTTTTGGAGAAAACGATTGGAGCGATGTTAATTGGAGTGGATGTAATGATTATTTTGTTTCAAAGACAAAAGCAGAAAGAGCTGCATGGGATTTTATGGAAAGCAAAGGGTTAAAAAATAAATTAACTTGTATTTGTCCTGGAGGA
>Ga0114997_10000909_pt1 | contig 24652 bp, 29 predicted proteins | sample ArcticOcean_MG_C_2_FD_87045 | JGI IMG/M metagenome (GOLD analysis project Ga0114997, IMG submission 87045) | Marine microbial communities from western Arctic Ocean - ArcticOcean_MG_CB4_136 | ecosystem: Environmental > Aquatic > Marine > Oceanic | place: Arctic Ocean: Canada Basin | collected... | reverse complement strand
TTTTCTTCAAACTCTACTGTGGAAAAGCCTCGGACAATGTCCTTGAATAGATATCTAAGTTAAGCTTATCACGAGTCAAACTCATTGATTATACCATCAAACTCTTCTTGCGTGGGCCTTTCGCTAAAATACCAATAACTAATTACAGCTGCCAGCTTAGACGAAAGTCGCTCAAGAAGGCTGTCTCCTTCCTCATCTTTTTTGTAATAATCGTCAATGCGCTGTTCAAAATCCTTACCCTCAAACAAAGGAGTAGGCCCTTCCCCTTCTTTATCTGATTTAACATGAGCAAGATTCACCATGTACCATAAAATCACTCGGTTTTGAGCCTTGATGTCGGCAGTGTGATTGAAAAGGCTTTGATAAGCGGATTCTAGGTTAACGATTTCGCGTCTTGCCATAGCGATCTTACCTCCGAGTCCCTTTTTGTCTTTACCATCTTTTTGCTTTGCGTTTGGGGCCGAACCTCTTTTGGCCATTTCCATTTCTAAATCCGCTAGCTCACTGTAAAGGTCCACTAATCGCTGCGCATCTTTTTCTGTCAAAATACCCCCAGTATCAGAATATTTTTTAGCCAACATAGCTTTGGTTAAAATCCCTTTTTTTATACAGCGACTAATTTCAATAGAGTATTCCATATCCGCATCTTCAAGCTGACGCCGACTAGGCTCTTTGATTACGATCTTATGGGGGACGTCTTTTGTGACTTTTTTTGAAACCTCAATCTCTTCCTCTTGCCCTGTTTCTTTGTTTTTTCGCTTTTCTTTAGTCTTTTCCTCTACTTCTTCTGTAGTGTTTACTGTAAAACTATAAATGGACTTCATATCTTATAAATTATGCTTTTAAAATAAGTTTTTTCTAAATAAATTTAAAAAAGTGTATATAAATAGTATGGCAAGCCTTTTAACAGATGCAGAAAAAACAACCTGTAATAACGCAATGGACGATCTGCACGATACCTTTGCACGAGATGTCACGGTTTACAAAGACGCGGTAGTCACGGTATCTTCCCCTAGTCAGTCTTATAATACTATTTATGGCAACGCAGGCGCAACCACACCTATAACTTATACACCTCAATCTTCAACTGTGTCCGCACGACTTTTATATGGCAAAAATTATACTGAAGATTATTTTGCGAATAGTCAGTCTCAATCCCAGCTTAAAATCTTTTTGCCTGAAGGTGAAGTGAGAATGATATTCAAAGCTGCTGATTATGCTGTAGTATCAGAAGCTAAGCGAATTCAATTTGATAATCAAAAATTTGCAATCGATAGTGATTTCAGGGCCCACGGGGTTTTTGGCGTGAAGTTTTACACCATCTATCTTAAAACAGTTAGTTAATATGGCTGCTATAAAATCCGTTACCCGTGGCACGCTTAAAGAAGTACAAAAGGCCGTACATCGCGAAGTGTCTTACACCAAAGGGATCAAAGAAGTTATTGAAAAAAAAGTAAAAGAAGCTCAACAAAATCTATTAAAAAACTTTGAAAAGCATCCTGTAACCGCAGAAATATCAAGCGGCGCCAAATCTAGTAATTTAAGCGGCACGCTCGGGGGAACAGGCAATCTTTTTACCTACATAGGATTCAGTAGTGGAGATAAGCCATTAGCCTCCTTGCGAGTATTATTAGAAGTGTACGAAATAAGGTATCACCATGCCAAGGGCCGTACGACTATCAATATTACAGTTCCTACGACAGCGGAGCTATTTAAAGCAACCCCAATGCCATGGGCGACAGGTCGCAGCTGGGCAAAAGGAATCGAAACAGGCATCTCAGGACTAGGCAGATATCTATACCAAGACTCAGCTCACTCGCGCTCAGGAGGAGCTGTTCAAGTGAAAGGAAAGCTTCGTTCGGGCAAGTTTAGCAATACATCTTATTTAAGTTCTCTCCTAAACAATTACTATAAAGAGATCAGAAAAATCGAAAAACAAACCATCTAATGAAACCACTTTATCAACATAAACTTTTAACAAGCTTCTATTTATGGTTCGACCATTTCCTGCTTGACAAAGGCTCTGCCTACAAAAATTTCCAAGGCACCGACTTTTACAACTATTCTGACGAACGCATTCAAAATAAAACAGTGTTTGGATCTCCTTATAAACAATGGGTTTATGACAAGAGTATCACAGATGCCATAACCCCCTCTATCAGCGGAGAAGGCCCTACCGGTAATGAAGAAATTGCCGAAGGGGTTAGCGGGATGGGGGTAGATTACGAAAACGGGAGAGTCTTATTTGATAGTTCTTATTCTGCCGCCTCCCCTATCAGCGGGAGTTATAGCGTCAAAAACTTTAATACTTACGTTTCCAACCAAAACGAAGAAAGCCTTATAATGGAAGGTAAATACAAACTAAATGCTCGCTATACACGAGAATTAACAAACGTAGCCCCATACGACGAAGTAACTCCCGCAGTCTTTCTTTCTACAACTACCAGCACTAATGAGCCTTTTGCTCTCGGGGGCGAAGATAATACTATCTCCAACATCACCGCTGTAGCTTTTGCTGAAAATACATATCAATTAGATGGTATCCTTTCTATTTTTGCGGACGCCTCTAAAGAAATATTCAGAGGTATTCCCTACACAGGATCTCCCTTAGATGAGTACGGCGGCATCAAATCTACCTATCCTACAGGCTATGATTACAACAATGTTGCAAACAACAATTCAACAGACACTTTCTTCATACAAAACACTACTGTTTCTAAGATTTCAGACAAAATGGACAAATTTATACCTGTTCCACTATATGTAGGTTTTATAGACTTTGAAATCAACAAATACCGTTTCCCCAGACAATAAAAGTTCTCAAACTTCAGTTTTGGCTGTAACTATTTTTAATAAAACTTTAAAATACTATGGCTACATCAAGAAACAGAATCATTTATCAAAGTCAGGCGCTTTTTATAAGCCCTAACTCTACTGGGTATCATATTCAGACAGGCAATAACTGCGTCCCGGTCGGGGGCACTCCTACATCGCGAGACGAAACCTACAATCTAAACTGGACAGGCGTTCCTGCTCGAGCCTCTATCAACGGCACAGAGTTAGTTCCCTCTGCCGCGGGTAACACCAAGAATCGGAGCCTGATTGAACCAATGGAAAGAATACAATCAGCCAACTTTAATTTCACAATTAACAGGCAGGATGTTAACGAATTTGGCCAATTGGCTCGTTTAGATTCTATTGTTATGGAATCCCCGACTGTTGGGCTGGACTTTAACTATTACCTGACAGACGGCGGAAATGAAAGAAAAATGGGCTTCAACGTTCCCACTGAGAGTCTACTTGAAGGAATAAATCAGCCCTCTCGTGAAAACGCCACATCTTATTTCTGGACAGGTGATGGTTGTTTGTCTGGTTATTCAGCTCTTTCAGGAGTCTTAAATGACCCCCAAGGAAATAACTATTTTATCACAGTCGTTCCAGACGGCAAGGATGTGCAGGGCACAACGGCTTTAGCCGCCACAGGAACCGCTGGATATATTAAGAACGATGTGGTTGCTATTGGTAATGGTTTTGTGAGCGATTATACAGTCGAAGCTTCAGTGGGCGCCATTCCTACCGCTTCGGTTACTGTTGAGGCTTTCAACATTAAGGTGGACGACCACTTGTCTGGCTCACCCCTGACAGCAGCAGGATATCTGGACGAAGGTGTTCCCGGCGTAACCCTCGATGGAAACACCGGAACTAATCGTTACGTCTTCCAAACCGGAATGGGTAACGCTGGTACTGTAGAATACCAAAGAGACTACGGAACATCTTTCAATACTACTGGTAGCGCTGCAATAGCGGCCCTTCGCCCCGGAGATCTCACCTTAACTATGAGCGACTCTGGATCGTATTACGGTCTGGCTGATATGGACGGTGCCGGATCCGCTCATATCCAAAGCTTCACTATTAACGTTCCATTGAGCCGCACAATCTTGCAGCGCCTTGGAAGTACTTTTGGCTACGCACGAGTAGTTGATCTTCCAGTAGATATCAGTTGTACAGTCTCGGCTATAGTTGCTGATCTTAACAACAAGAACCTGTTTGTAGAGCTATGCAACAAGCAAACGCACAACTTCACCTTAACGATGAAAGACGCCTCTTGCCTTTCACCCGGGCAGAATAGGCTTCAATATATAGTAAAAAATGCTCGCCTAGATAGCGAAACGTTTAGCAGCTCTATTGGAGATAACGAAACTGTCGATATGACCTTTACTACTCAAATCGGCGGGGCAAACGATCAAATCAATGGGTTATTTATGAACGGTTCTTACCCTCGTTTCCGGACACTTCCTTACTGGCCTATGGGCACAGAAAAGGATAATGATGCCACCTATAAAGGGACCCCCGAATGGCTTGGTAGTTGATACAAACACCTCTAACAACCAAAAGCTGCCAAGGAAACTTGGCAGCTTTTTTATTTAAATATACAAAGGTAAAAGATTATCCCCTGAAAGCGTTATACACAGGATAGTTAGCTTCCCCTGAAAGGGGCGTAGCGTCCGCTCCTGCTACTTGCAGGGGAACAGCGGCATATATGTTGTATTTGGCCGTAAGGCCGTCTAGGCGCTCCTGAGCGTCCTTAGTGAGCCCCCTGTAGGTCTTGGCTATCTCATTTTTATTTGTACGCGTAATCGAAGAATCTCCATCCCTCAAGGTAATGAAATCTACAGAGCTATCTATGCCCTTCAAAACAGAGCGTGTCTTCTTTTTGTAGTACTCTACAAGATAAAGCTGTTTAAAGATATCCGCCTCTTCGTATCTAAAGGCCCCTGTGCCCTGAAGGGCTGTATCCCCATCAGTGGTTCCAGATCCTGAGAAAGAAGTATAGAGCTGAGTGTTGAGTAGTCCTACATTATTCTCCAGCCACCCAGAGATCTGAGATAGGGATTGATACCCCGTATCGCTATCAAACTCGTCCCGATAGATACCTGTAGCAACAGTGCTAACGAAATAAGGTGTTTGCTTCTTATCTGAATCCCAAGCCATAGTAAAGTAATTTACACTTAAAATCCTTGACCTAGAACCTTTTTGGCTTGTTCGTGGTTAGGGTGGCTTGGGTCACAAACAGAGGTGCTTTTGCGCATGCTAATAGTTCGCTGGCCTTGGGACACGCGCCTAAATTCCTTGCGTAACTTTTCTTTTATTTCTCTCGTGTTCCCACTAGCAAATAATCGAACCTTGCCGCAAAGATTCTGAAGGTCCGCAAGAGTCATTTCTTTAAGCTGGTTTTCAAAAATATTGGGATCATTGGTTCCAAAATGGTTAACTTCATGCACTCCCAACACAGCTTCTAGCTCCTCAATTTTTGAAAGAGTCTCATCGTCCATTTTACCGCTTGAATACCGTAGCTCGCTTAGCTTATCAGTGGGCTTGTCGGTTGACGCTTTAGTCTTTTTAGCTGGTGCTGCTTTCTTGCCAGCCTTCTTTATGGTTCTTTTTTTCTTTGTTGCCATATATAATAGTAGTATACACAAGATCTTTTTCAAAAAAAAACTCCACCCCGCTTTGGGGTGGAGCTGAATTTTTTAGGAAAAACCCGATTATTACATAATCAAGCCAACCAAAGCACGATTGTCGAGAACCATACGACCCTCTTCGAGGGAACCATAGTAACCGATTCGTTGCTGCCTAATAGAGAACTGATCGTCCGCTACCAAGTTGAACTCAGAGCCGGTGTCTGAATCCACAGCAATGGCACGCACAAGCGCATCACGACTACGATCCAAACCAATTAAGATCTGCTCAGTTGCCCCAGCAAACGGGCTAGAAGCAGTGGTAGAGTTATTATCAAGATAATCAGTAGCGCCAGCCACAGTATCAAAGACGTCGTTATAACGCTTACCAACACCAAGCTCAAGCACTTCCATAATATTAATACCGAAGAACTCTGTAACACCGCTGGATTTCCATACCTCGTTACGAACCGCATCCGTAGCTGGAATAGATGACACTCCAGCTGTTGCTTGAGCGGTATTCATCGGATTATAAGCGATAGCGCGAATCTGCTCTATCACTTCGGGAGAAACGATAAGATCGCTAATACCGTGCCGAGCTCCCGTAGGAGTACCACCTGACCAAGAGGCGTTAACCCGTTTGGCTTTAGTGATAAGCTTATTAAGATCATCCAATAAAAGCCTACCTGCAGCATGCGTACGGAAAACATTGCGATTTTTTGCGCTAAACGCAGCGCTTCCAGCAGTGGCTTCAGCAAGAGCTGTCATCAACAGGTTCGAGGAAGTCCTCTCCTGTTTCAGCAACACTTCCTGCGCTACACGAGTGAAGGTTTTACCAATCACATCCAACCGTGAACGAGAGGCGTACTTTCTATCGAAAGCAACCGCACTATCCAAAGTGTAGGTTGTGAACTTAAGCTCCGAAGCAGTAGGCTGCACCATGTTGGTCGGAAGACCACCGGCAACTGACTGACTCCAAACCTGAATATAATCTTCGTCGAAGACATTGTAATACAAGTCTAATGGAAGAGAGGGGTTGTCGTCAGCGTTATACTGAAGCGGAGTGAATAGATTGCTAATTGTCGGAGCATTATTGATAACTTCCGAAACAACTGGACCAATAAACTCAGCCAAGGCAACCTGTGCACTGTAAGCAGTGTCTCGATTCTTAGAGGCCATAGCCTTAATAAGTTCGAGTTGTTCTGGGGTTCTTTTTAATGTAATTTTCATTATAATTCCTTTAATTAGCCATTATCAGAAGCACTCCATGATGCGGAAGCATCAATATGGACCATTGCATACTGCGCTGTACCCGTACCTGCAAACTCATCGGACTGCCCATTTTGAGAGGTCCTATTGCCTGTAGCTAGAATATGCCCAATTACACGATGCAGGTTAATCAGGTCCGAACTAAGTCCGTCCATTTTACCTGCGGTCGAAGAAACGACCGCTACGTTGCCGGGGATAAATGTAGCCGACTTTGTATACGCTGTCTCATCAAATGTAAACAAACCTTTTGTCGCTACTGGAACGGCTTGACCGCTCAGAACGGCTTGAAGCTCGTCTGCTTTGATTGGATTGTAGATGAGTTTTTCACCGTTCTCGTCATTCTTAATCGTCTGATTAAGCGTGACCCCTAATACTGGAGCGCCAGTCGTTGCCGCGATGCACCGGAGGGGAACTTGAGGGTATTTATCGGCACCCAAGAATGGGTAGTCCGTTTTACCAAGGTAACTCGAAGAAGCTGCGAATTCAATCACATCTTTCTTCAAATCACCGCTCAGCACCTTCACGAGCACACCTGCACTACCGTCGCCATCAGTTGATGGATTCTCATCAACTATCTGATTTGCAAACATATTGACCACATCGTGATCACTATATTGCCTGAATGGATATAGTCTTAATGCCATAATATTTAGTATGTTACTGAAACTGTGTCAGGATTAAAAGCTTTCATGAACTTGTCTCGAAGGGATTCCTCTTGCGAAGACGCTTCGTTATTATTCACAATTGCAGGCTCACTGGAAACCTCAACGTTTTCGACGAGATCTTCAACTGTAGCCTCCTTTGAGGTAGAAGCTTTAGAGTGGTCAAGTGTAGCCAAGCGCTTCTGAAGCTCTTGTTCTACCTTCGACTGAAAAGCAACTTCCTGCTCTTCCTTATAAGCTTTACCTTTATGCTTGAGTATAACCCCAAGTTTTTGCTGGTATGCCTCAAAAGCAGCCTCCGAAGACTCGAGCGCAGCCACATCCTTAGCAAGCACAGCGCGATCGCTGTCTTCTAAGTCGTACTGGGAATCGATATTTTCCATCCTGCTATTGAATAACTCCTCTGCTTTTGCAGTGGAGATGGTACCCTCAAGAGAAGCAATCTTCTCTTGAGCCTCTTCGAGCTGCGTTTTAAAGCCCTCGATATTAGCTTTGGCTTCTTCAGCACGAGTAATCGCATCAACCTTCTCTATTTCGGCTGCTTCTTGCTGTAACTTCCACTCAGCATCCTTCTCACGGATTCTATCCATAATGACGGTTGCCATGCTAGCCACAGACTCTTGCGAAAACTCAGACTTTTTGCCTAACTTAGAATCGAGCATCTTTGCGAACTCGTTAGTTAATTCTTGTGTGTCCATAGTTTTAAAACTGTTATTACTTTTTACATTAGATTCTCCCTTTTGGGAAATTTTTAAAATGTTTTTTTGAATTTTTTCTAGTGTGGGCATTGACACTTTAGCGTCTGCGTCCTCTTTTTCTTCCAGCTGGAGGTCAATATTTTCATGAGTAGTGACCCCTTTTACATCTGCCGCAGGCTTTGTTGTGAAGCCAATTCCTAATGGAAACACCTCTCCAGCTACTAAGCGATAAACCGGCGTGCCGTCGTCAAGCGTACCGCTTCCATCGTTTGCTCTAAGGTATTTTTCAAATTCTTTTATTTTCTGCGGGTCACTAATTATCTCTGCTTCGCTAAGGTTTTGAGACCCTACTGCAATATGATACTCATTAAACCCCAACTCCCAGCTTGCAGAAATTTTGTTATAATCAATATCCTCGGGATCACTTGCTTTCAGCAATAGCTCTGCGAATTCCGGGTTGACAGTTTTATAAATGACCGCGGCAAGAGAAATATAAAAAGGGTCTTTCTTGTTTTCCAGCTTATCTGTATTTAGAATTTTCTCGTTCCCCATATCTGTAAACGCTGCGTTTACGATGTGCCCCACAACTTTTTGTTTTTTATGCTCTATATTAGTGGGCTTATGGATAAAGTAATTAAGAAGTTCTTTTGCCGTGGCGGAACTGATACCATCTCCATTCCTGTTAAAACGATTAACAACAGCCGCATTAAAAGCAGCTCCCACCAAATCAATATTACGGTCTAAATCAATCCCCTTGGGTATCAAAGGTTTTAAATTATCTAAAGAAGCAACGCTAATACTTAGCTCATTTTCTAGGTCATCTGTAGCAAAAACTTCAAAATCAAATTGTGTTTTGAATTTATAAGGCGTATTCATACTGCTTAAGTTACACTTTTTTAATCTTTTGGTGAATTTTTTGTGCTGTGATATAAAACAGCAGAAGAATATTCGTCTAAAGCGTGCTCCACGCTAATGTCCGCGACGGGGCCCAACGTCTTTAAACCTAAAAGTTTTTTATTGTCCTTTAAGCAGCTAACGGCTGTTTTCTTCCAGTCGGACTGCTCGCATGCAGATACAACAAGCTCACACACTTTTTCTAAAATCTCTTTTTGATCTGCGCTTAAACGTTTTTTCTTAAATACTTTTTTAGCCTCCACGCTGACCTCGCTGTAAAACTTATTGGTAGCATCAATAACCTCTTTGATGGAATCAACAGCATAAGTAACCTTACGCGCTTGAGTTTTGGATCCAGCAGGCCTTCCCGGAGATTGGGGGGTTTTATTGTTTTGCTCGTCTAATATTCTCATGCTTTCGGGATGCTTAATTTCCTCAAGCCCCATCTCTTCAGACCCTTCAAAAACAGGTACCCCGCCCACCAAAGGATTGTACCACCCTTTTTTTCTATCATCTAAAAACTTCTCCTGTGCTTTTTCTAATTCGCTCTCAGAAGGAAATACTCCCGTATCGATAACCTTCATGCCTTCTTCTGGAGGTAAAATACCGAGCTCCATCATACGCGTAATCACACGCTGAACCTGATTCTCATCCTTCATATCGATATCCTCGAAACGAGCGCGAGGAGAGCCACGGAACCCAAAGTTTTTGCATATTTGATCTATTTCTGGCTGTAAAAACTCATTGAGAAAAGCCTCGCGAGATTCTTTTAACCTTTGAAGAAAGAGTTGTGCCTTAATAGTAGCATTAGCAAACTTCTCTTCTGCTAAAATTACATTTTGTAGGCCTTCTTTAATGTCTCTATTTACAACATCATATTTAGACGGCCCAATAACCTTCTCTAAATCTGGAATAATAAACTCAGCTTTAGTGGTATAGTCGCTAACCAACACGCGCCCAACACTCTGGTTCGTAAAGAGGTTTTGCATAGCTGTCATATTGCGCGGATTAATACCTCCTTTATCAGGGGTTGCACCCATCGTGATCATCAGAACTACGTTTTCAACCGTTCGACAAATCGCTTGATCAATCTTCTTCATCTCCATTTTGAAGTTAATATCATCAAGTACGGCAAACCCAAAAGGAACTGCAAAGGGTTCGTAATCTTGCTTTTTATAAAAAGCATACCTCAGTTTGCTTGGATCCAACTGAACGGTCATGCCGCTTGGAGTCCATGAATTACTACGAATCCTTTTTTTGACATTATCAGGCAAAGCATTAAATAGCTCTCTATCAGCCTCGTTAGTGGGGTTCTTTAGCCTTTCAATCTCATACTCGCTTAAGAGTTTTGAAAAAAACCTAACATCAAAAGAAGTGGTACGCTGAGCAACAACATCAAAAGGATTAAGCAGAATATACTTAATAGGAATCTTGTTTGTCTCTGCCACTATGCCAAGGTTTCTTATTTTAGCAAATTCGTCCGCTTTAAACTTCCCGTCCACAGTAAAAAGAAAAATATTACCACTCCTATAATACTCTCTAAAAAATTGATCCTTTAACCCCCAAATGCCAATCCTTTTAAACCATGAATTAATAAAACGTCTGGACTTTTCTGTGCCCCCTTCTAAATAAAGGGTAGAATTAGCAAAGTCTGCCATCATATCAATAGAATTACGAAAAATCGCTACGTTACAGTAAGCTTTTTGGCACAACTCAATAGCGTCACGAACATTAACGCCGTCTAAAGCATACTGAAAAGGAAGCAGTCCCGCACGAATATTATTATAAGCATATTGCTTAGGTTGAATCGCTATGCTGTTGCGCCTACTATCCGTAGTTCCGCCAGTGCCCCCTGCGCGACTATAAGCCTCTGACGTATAATCATAAAAAGAATCACCTACAAGCTTTGGTTCAAAGGTGTCCGATTGCCCCGCCAAGCTTTCGTACGGATTATTTGGGTACTGAAAGTTTTTCTCAAACTTTTTCCAATAGTCTGAACGTTTTGTATATTTTCTGCTTGCCATGTTAGATTTTACACCGATTTGATTAAAAGTGACTTTGAAAAGTCATAAAGTTAGTTTACGAACATTGGTTCGAACGTTTCTATTATATTCGATTTGGGTTGTTTTTTCGAGTCAAAATAGATTTTTGTCATCCAATTGGCAAGTAGCAAAGCGGAGTAAGAGTCTTTTCTTGCCTTGTCGGGCCCAGTTTGCCTACGAAGGTTAGACGGCAAATCAAAAGTCTGAGTTCCTTGAGCGGTGGAAGTTATCTGTATTAAAGCGCATTCATTTTTTGTTAGGCTCATCATGTCCGACTGGTGTTCAATAAAATCAATCTGCTTTGCTCCCGAACTTTGCTTCTCTACGTCTTTGCTGCGCAAAAACATAATCTCTTCAATTGGGATGCTTTTATTTTTCTGAGCTACATACTGTTCATTAATGGCCTGACTAGCAAACATAACGCGACGATGATCAAAATTAGCTTGTAATAGCTCGTTAGCCTGACGTATCCAACCGCTTGTGGGTTTTCGCAATATTACGTGTTTGTAGTCGCCTTTATTATATTCATTTTTAAAAGTAGTCAAATTAGCTTGATACTCCTCTGGCTTATCAAAAGGAACTTCAATCTGTCTTAGTTTTATTTTTTTTTGTTTAAACATCTCGCTTTCATTACACGCTTGCAAAAATTGCACCCCTCCATTATAATCCCCACATACAGCAGTAATATTAAAATTTTGCAAGCAATAAAGAAAATATCTAATATGGTGTTTCAAAGAAGTTCCCGCCAAAGCATAACTATGCACCAGTGTTGCCCTCTGCTGTTCTTCGTTTAATTTTAGAATTTGAATTGCAAAGTCATCTGAGCTCTCAGTTTGTGACCACGACGGATCAAAGGCTAAAATATACTCTGCATCCGCGTCCCCTTTAATTTCAACAGATGGAGACTCTCCGTCTGGAACCGTACATAGCGCCATTTTACTTGTCTTAAAATAGCCCGCACTATCATCGGTAAAAACCGCCCCAAACTCTCGCTCGAACTGAGATGTGCTCATGGTGGTTTTGGCTTGATTAAGTAGATTTTGATCGTAAAGCTGTGTGGGGGCGCAGTCATAAGAAAAATGCATAATACACCTAGAAGCCTTGTCTTTTTGCTCTTTTCTTGTAATGCTTAGCTCGAACTGTTGGTATAACTTATAAAGATATTCAAACTTATAAGAAGCTGACGATAAAGCTATCAACTTATTGTTAGGCCAAATATGTCTTTGCTTTTCTTCCATTTGTCCTTCCTTGATCAGCTTATTTTCTAGTTTATATAGATCGTCACGTTGGGTAGGATTTGTAACAACAGATAAAAAGGGAACGATAACTTCGTTATAAATCCTTTCGGGCATCAATAAAAACTCATCAATAATAATACGATGAAACCTAAAGCCACGCAACTTTTCGCCATCTCCTAGTGGCAGCGCTCGAATACGACTAGTGCCAATCTCCATTAACCATTCGTCGTTACTCTTAGAAACCTTAGTGATACATTGTTTAAATAGGCCTGCGTCGGGATGCATAGAAATATCCTCAATTTTCTTGAAGATCATTTTTGCCTGCCTGAAAGACTTGGAAAGTATGCCGATTTCTACTCCTTGGTTTAAAATAGCATCTAAAGCAGCAAAAACACCTGTCGTGAATGACTTGGACATCCCTCGAGACCATACTCCTAAAAAATAATCTGTTTCGAACATGCTCTTAACGGCCATATGCTGAAAAGGAAAAAGCTTAATCCCCATCATAAGCTCTGCCGTAAAAGTCATATTATTCCTTAAGAACTCATATAGGGCGATCTTAGCCTCCCTTTCTTCTATGTGACCTTCGATCTTATTCAGCTCTTTGTTCGAGCGACACCTTGGAGGTGGTCTATTCTGTGTTCCTTCTATCCAGCTCATGATCTAAAAAATATTGCATATCCGTATTCCACACTTCTTTGCCCTTGTAAAGTAGCCTAGGAATGATTTCCTCTGAGATTTTCCGGCTCCCGCTAAATAAAAACTGACAGTGCCCCTGAAACTCATAACTTAAATCCCTAACCCTCTTTAAAATGAAATCAATGCCTGCCGCCCTCTTAAAAGCCCTACTTGCCTTGATCATTTTTTCCGGCGTTGACTCTATAACTACAAATAGATAAGAATCTAATTCTTTAGCTCTTTGCAACTCCCTTTGAAAACGCTCATAGTTTTGGTTACTCAGAGTGGAGTGCAGATCAGATCCTGACTTACGATCTACGTAAGTATAAGAATAGTGGTTACCAAAAAGAGTGTAATCCCCCACATCTAGCTTGTGATCATCAGCCTGAAAAGGAAAGCTAAGAGGGGATTGTTCGCGAGTATCTATCGCAATCCTTATATCTTCAGGCAACTCAAAATTAAAAAAATCCTTAGGTAACCTCTCTGCATACAAAGGTCGTAAGCCAACCTTTTTGACAGCCTCATTATAGCTGCCAAATATTTTTCTATAAGTGTCTATGTCTGGTAAGAAACAGCTTTTGACCTCCAAGTGAAAAGGAGCATAGATCCTCTGCTTTTTCAACTGTCTTTTTTCGATTAATGATAAAATATATGCCCCTACCTCGGAAGGAGGAGCTTTTGCGCACCATTTTTTAAGCTGCTGCTTTGTGGAAAAATCTCTTTCAAAGTACTCTTCAAATTTTTTAAACGGCAATGGTTCTCCAGTCAGCTTATTCTTTCGCGGATAATGGAGCGTATAATACTCCGCTAAAGATAGTCCGTGCTGCTTTAAATGTTTATGCAGCGAGCCCCTCCCCTCGAACTCTTTTTTACATTCTACGCACCTGAACATTTTTTTAACTATCCTCTCCATCATATAATTTCTTGCCTACTTATACCTAAAACTCGAGCTTTCCAATCATTCATTCCTTCTATTTTATCAGCCTCTTCTTTAACGGTTTCTTTTTGCATATCTGCCATTTTAATCATTAGCCGCCTCTCTTCCTCGTCTTGAAAAAGATGCACCAATGCTAATACCGAAGCGTTGCGCTCGTGTTGGTTAGCCACCCTCTTTGCTCGCTCACCGTTCAGCTTAGCTATCATTTTATCAATACGATTTGTGCATTGGTTGTATTCTTCTGATTTAGTTTTCAGCATCTCTGTCAAGCGCATAGTTAAATCGTTCTGCCCTTCAGTATCATCAAACATTAAATTAAGCTTTTGTTTTTGCTGCTCGATTTCTTTTAGATTAACATAATCCATACATACGTTAATGTACAAATTAAGTTCATCTGCTGTTAAATCTGGCTTGTCCCACGTAGACCTAACATATTCTGATTCCAACAGTTCTCGATTCTGTTTAGTAGTATACGCGTTAATTACCTGTAGAAAACGAGGGGCTGATAAATAGGTTAAGAGTCTTTCTAAGCATTTTCTATCCTGTATGTTTATCTTTTCTACATCAAATTCTTTAAAAACCATACGGTTAACTTTTTTAATCACCGTGCTCATTATTTGTGGCGGCGCATATCGATCGCCCGTTATTTCATCTCGCAAATTAGTAATCTTTGGAAACTCCTTGTTAATAAAATTAGACAAAGCAATAAACCTAGGACTTTCGTAAAAACCTCTATGGTTTGTTTCCTGTGTCCACAACAATTGGGCCACTTCCCTCTTAGTCATCTCTGCGCAATAATTGCGATGTACGAAATCCTTTTCACTGTCTTGCAAAAAATACTTGCTGGTTTTCTTCTTGACCTTCGTTCGATACTCAAACCCTTTTTCTACCCAAAATTTTCTTAACGCTCTTCCACGAATCGTGCTTCCTTTTTCATTGGGGTCATCAAATAACTTCACACAAGCTTCGCTCAAATCCCCATCTAACTCCTTAAACAACTCAATGGCAGTCACCTTTTCTTGTTTTGTAAGGACGTAATTACTCATAAAAAATATCCTCCTTATCTATAATCTTTTTAGCCATATTCTTATATTGGTTTTTTAAATTTTTAATTTGTTTGTACCCTGCTTTTCTTCCCTTTTCGTTGCTTTTGTATCCTAAAATTCGTGCAACCTCGTCTTCGCTTATACCATCTATAAACAACATCTTATATACAAAATAATGTCTCGGAGTTAGCTTTTCCATCATTTTACGATGAAGGGTTGAGGTAGCTCGGCTAATGTCGAGGTGATCTGAGGGTTCTGTATTTTGGGTATAAGAGTGAAACTCTAAAGAAAGAGGCATTTTAATATCGTATGCATTTTTTTTAGTCTTTTCCCATTTAGCGAAAAGGTCACATTCGTTAGACTGCAACCCACTAGGAGTCAGCGAACATAAGGCGGAAACTTGGTTATCCCCTTGCTGTTTAGACTGGTTGTGCTTGCAGTTAAGGCACGGTCGTGCGAAGTTAGAATAGTTGTTCCGCAAAATATTTTTCAATTGATTGGAAATGATTTTATTCACCCATGGCTCAAGGGCCCTTATCTGGTCCCATTGGTCCCATTTTTTAAAAATATGAGCGCGAATAATTTGAGCGACATCATCAAAATCAAACCACGCAATAGCATGTAAATGCCACTTGTAGTATCTTTTGCGTATCTCGTTATCTATTACATCTGCTTTATCTTCGTACTTTTTACGTTGATCCATCCTCAGTTACTGACGGCTGTTGCCTTGATGCGCATTCTGCTATAGAGTGAGAAAGGAGCTGTTTTTTTGTTTGTGCTTTGTGACCCTTAATCGAAGTAGGGACGGAGCTTTCATTTGTTGGCGCCATAGGACTATCAAACAAATTGCCCAGCGTAGTCTTACCGTGCTCCATTTCAATAGAATAATCTAATTTTCTAAGCTCCGGAACGGCCTCAAGACCTTCTTCATCATCGCCTTCAGAAGCCACCACGGACCCCATCTCAAATTTCTCCCCACAAGTTTGACAGAACTTTGGTTTATTTAAGGTGTAAGCTGCTTTAGCTCCGCATTCAGGACAAAATATACTAGCCATTTTTATATATTTTTAATTTTTGGGATGTTTTCAATTTTATTTACTATAAACTTTAGAATTTCACTTCTAAGTATATCCTCTTTGGTGAACTCAAAACAATGAATGCCCTCGTCTACGCTATCCTTATCATTGAAGGCTTTCCACATTGTCCGAAATCCGGTTTTACCGTTAATGTCTGACTGCAGAGGGTCTCCACAAACGAACATTTTTGTATTTTTTCCAATTCTTGTGACCAGAGTAACAAGCTCTTTAAGGGTAAAATTTTGAGATTCATCAGCAATAACCAATTTGTTAGACCAACTCGCACCTCTTAAATAATTAACAGGGGCGGCTGAAATAATCTTTTCGTCTGTAAGCATTTTAATTTGATCGCTTGATAAAATCTCTTGCATCTTATCTGTTAACGGCATCATAAACGGATGAAATTTTTCTCCCACATCTCCGGGCAAATGCCCCAAACCTCTATCTGCGCTTTCCACGATGGTTCGTACATAAAAAATGTCTAAATCATTGTTGTCATTAAAAAGCCTCAGCGCTGAGTATACCGACATAAACGTCTTCGTGGAACCCGCTGGCCCAGCTATGAACATTATTTTTGTTTTTTCGTCGAACGCTTTATGTAAAAAATCCTTTTGTTTGCCTGTTAAATCAAAATGTTTAAAGTTTAATTTATACTTGTTTTCCTCTAGGGGCAAAATCTTTTCCGTCACTTTAGGTTTCTTACGCCTAGTTGCCATATAATCTTATTATAATTACACTTGACTAAAGGTTTTTCCACATTAATATAAAAGAAAATGGTATTCCACGTACTATCTATCCCAATACACCCTACCTGTAAGGAGATTACAATTTGCGCATTTACTCAAAAGGTTTATAAGTTTTGTTCTGAAATGTTTAAAAGAGGCCACACCGTTTACCATTACGGCCATCCGGACTCTGTCGTTAGGTGCACTAAACATATCGATGTTATTTCCCGCAAAACCTACGACAACCACTTTAAAGGAAAAAAATGGCAAGATTTTTTACCTCAAAGCATACAAAACAAACTGCACGAAGAATTTAACTTAAACGCTGCCCGAGAAGCGTTAAATCACCGACACGACAAAAATGATTTGGTATTAGCTTTTTGGGGAATAGGGCACAAAGAAGCTTGTGAAAAATTAAAGGACAGCATGATTGTTGTTGAGCCGAGCATAGGCTATGATTCTTTTTTTGCTCACTTTAGGGTATTTGAATCTTACGCTCATCTCCACAAGATGTTAGGAGGAGCGCACCAAAAACACCCCTCTCCAACTGACCACGTAATACCTCCGGGGTTTACTCCTAGTGATTTCGAATTCAGCGAAAAAAAAGAAGACTACTGGTTGTTTTTAGGGCGCATCGTAGACCCTAAAGGGGTACATATAGCAGATCAGCTGTCTCGAGCGTTACGACAACCCATTAAATTTGTGGGCCCTCAAACACTTAAAAACACGCTACCCAAAGACAATCCTTATGCTGAGTATATCCCCACGGTCAGCCACGAGCAAAGAAGACACTTGTTAACAAAAGCCAAAGGGCTACTAATGCCCACCTTGTATATGGAGCCTTGTGGATGGTCTATGATAGAAGCTTGGTTTTCAGGAACCCCTGTTTTAACCACAGACTGGGGGGCGCCTTCTGAATATAATCGCCACCACAAAACCGGGTTTAAATGCCGAAGTCTCAATGAATTCTTTCACGCCGCAAACTTAATTGAAACAATTAGCCCCCGTTATTGCCGTCAATACGCTGAAAAACAATTCCACATATCTCACATCATGAAACGCTACGAAACTTATTTTGAATTTTTGATCAATGAGAAAGATTATGGTTTTTGGGGGAACGTCTACAATCAGTGCGCTTTTACCTCTGATCGTTTTTTAGTGTAAATTGTAATGAATAATTTGATTTTAAAAAAGGTATTGTATGAAAACAAAAGCTTTCACGCTTATTGAATTGTTGGTAGTTATTGCCATCATTGCAATTTTGGCAGCCCTTCTTCTCCCGGCCCTTGGCTCAGCTAAACAAACGGGGCAGCAAGCAGCATGTATAAATAACCAACGTCAACTTAACCTCGCTTACACACAGTTTGCGGGGGATCACGAAAACAGGTTTCCTTACGCCTCAGCTTGGGCTGGTGAGCCTACCGGCATGTGGGCGTGGGTTGCTGACAGTATGAGCGGCAGCGGGACATGGGGGCAAACCGATAGGCCTCTATTTTTTTCTCCTTTGAAACCTTATGCGGGTATGGGTATATACCATTGTCCCGGTGACAAGTCAACGGTTACGGTTAACGCTAAGACCATAAACAGACCGCGTTCCTATAGTGTAAATCTCTTTGTCGGTGGTTGGTCGGGATGGCCTTGGTTATCAGATAACCAGTACAAAGTTCATCATGAATATGATGACGTAAACAACTCGAGCCTATTATTTACTTTTATTGAAATGCCACCTCAATCCATCAACGCTGGAAATTTTAGAGTCGCACCAGCGCTTAAAGGTGGCGAGAGTTTTTTCTCACAAGACTGGCCCGGAGTTTATCATAATAATGGTTCTGTTGTTTCTTTTGTTGACGCACATGTAGAATTTAAAAGATGGTTGGAACAGGACACAATAAATATATCATCCGACGCGATGGACCCGACAACCAATCAGGATAAAATAGTAAGCGCAAATAATCGTGATCTTTCGTGGCTTAGAGAAAGAGCAGTTGTACCAGATCCTAATACTCACGGATGGTATGGGGGAGGCGGTGGTATAGGTAGATACAATAGAACCGGGAATGAGCGCAATGTAGGCGGCAACGTGTATACTTCATGGGGTTGGTATTGGAATAATTCGTGGGGCCATCACCCAACTTGGAAATGAAAAAAGGCTTCACACTCATAGAACTGTTAGTAGTCATTGCAATCATCGCTATTCTTGCGACGCTAATGTTACCAGCGATTGCTAAATCTAAATCAATCGCACAAAGGGTAGCATGTATTAATAATCAGAAACAGCTGCAAATGGCCCACACAACGTTTAGTGATGACCATGGTGATAAAATATTATATTCAAGTTCTTGGAAATATGAAAAATGTGCCAAGTATGCATGGGCAGCCGGTAGCTTAAATATTTCTAAATATGGAAACCGAACAATGTGGCTAGAGAAATCCCCGCTTTATCCATATGCGGGCAAATCTGTTGGTGTATTTAAATGCCCAGCGGACAAGGACATGCTCCGAGTAACAAACAAAGCTGGTGAGTTAAAATATCTCATCCCGCGACATAGGAGTTATAGCGTTAATATTCACGTAGGAGGGTGGGCGGGTTGGCCAGTAGAAGATGATAAAGAATGGACAGTATACCGTAAACAACAAGACATCAAAGTTCCATCTAATATTTTTACTTTTATAGAGATGCCGTTTGAGTTTATAAATGCTGGTTGTTTTAGGGTAGTGATGAACGAAGGAGCGCCTACGCATAAAGTGTACGACATGGATGTTCCGGGTAACTACCACATTGATGGAACGGCATTAGCTTTCGCAGATGGTCATGTCGAAACTAAAAGATGGTTGGACGAGCGAACAAAAAATGCACAAGTTAAATATTACATTGACGGTTCTAATTTCAAGTACGGAATAAGGAGATCATATGGTAATGTAGATATAAAATGGTTAAAAGATAGGTCGACCACCAAAATAGAAGATTTTGCGGCTCAGAAATATACATGGTTTCCTTGGATTCATGGGTTATCAAGACAAATGCGTAAATGGAATGTGGGACCAGAAGAGGCACGAGACTCTTACGTCCGTTACGGCAGAAGAGACTCGTGGGGATGGTACTGGAATCATCAATGGTAAGAAGCCTTTTATCAGTTACCAATATTTATGGTCGCAATTAGGGGTATTAACCCTTAGCTTACAGGCGCCCTTAAACCTTCAGGATCGCAATCCTTTTAAATATTCATGAAATTCCATCGAGCAAATTTACCCTATCAGTGTATAGTAATAAAGAGCTATGAAACTTCCAAAAAAAATAAGCGCGGCAATCATCGCCCTAGCAATAGGAATTATTGGTGGAGCAAGTTTGTGCCTATTGTCCGGGGCAAAACCCTTAGAACAGAAAATAGTCGAAAAAGTAACCGAAAAAGTCATAGATACGGCTGTGGATAAGGTAACTGATAAAGCCAAAGAAGAGCTTCAGAAAAAAGTTATTGACAAAATATTTGAGTAGATACTTTAATGAGAGTGTAATAGAATGAGTATGGATGTAAATAGTATTATCGACATAGCGTTTGGAGTCTCTGTTCTTTTCGTGGGGTACACCATCAATAGGCTTTTTCACAATATAGACGAGCTCTGGAGAAAACACGACGAAGTAACCCAAAGGCTAACTAAAATAGCTATCGAAATTCCCAAGGAATATGTGACAAAAAACGATCTTAACAGAGCTCTTGAAACCATCCATGAACGCTTCGATAAACTCGAAGTAAAAATGGACTCCCTAAAAGGTGACTAACCTCCTTAACAGTATTGGAATTGGTCAAGTTTTAACTAACCTTGATTCCACAACTATTTCCAATTTTAATCACGAGCAAGTAGAAGGTATCGCAAAAGACTTATTCTCAGAATATGGGTGGATGTTTGCCGCCGGAGTAGCGGTCATTTTAGTAAAAGACGTTATGATGAACTTCGCCAAAGGCATTTTAATATTTTATGGTTCACACTTCAATAATGACGATATCATTTATATTAGTGGGCGTCAGGCACGAATCGTACGGGTTGGAGTTACATCTACCACTTTTTATATGACTGACCGCAAAACTAAAATGGTCGTACCCAATGAGCAGTTAAAAGAACTAACAATAGAAAAAACCCTTCCTAAAAACGGAGGAAACCCCTATCTCTCTAGTGGTGGGGATCCAGATTTTGTAGAGTTAGCGGAGGTATCGGCAACTGACCTAAAGGAGCTTCGTGAAAATCAACGCAAATAAAATTTTAATATGTTTAGTATTATTTTTGGCTGGGTGCCAGATGACCCAACACCACGGACGCGTCGAAAAAATGCGCGTTGGTATCCCTGCGTTATTTAGCGTTGAAGTAGATTACTACAAGGATCTAGAGAATGTGGGTCCTACCGGTCAAATGGCCCCACAAGAAGAAATAAAATACTGGCTGTCCAAAGGGCGCGACCCCTACCTAATGAATCCTAATTTACCCCCTCCAATAGTAGAGGGGGTTTCTCAGCTGTTACCAAGAAAAAATAAAAACTAATTATTTACTTGAGTGTTTTTTCATAAACACCCGCATTCTTCTTGTCTCCTTTAGAGCGCCAAGCGCCCGCATTAACTACTAATTTAATTTGATCAAAACCTTTTTCTTTTGCTTTGGATAAAAAAGTATCTCCTATAACCTCAAGCTCAAAATCAACGATTTTTCTATAAAGGGCATGAAAGTTTACGGATGCGGAGGTCTTTTGTTGTGAACAGCACCCGTTTTGGGCGGTATGATAATTCTTTATTAAAGAGTCAGTGTATTCATTCCAATCGCCCCCTAATCCCATTTGTTCTAAAAAACTAACCAGCTCCCCGGGGCCACCTATAATATATTCATTCATCTCTTTTTATCTTTTTAAATATTACAACTGATAAAAGATAATTCAATGGAAACAACTCGAACCCGTAAAAAGAAACGACGATAAGGGATACCCAGAACGCAAAACAGTAAACGCATGTCAAGAGCTTAACGGGGAATCGCAAAAGCTTATGATCCTGAAATTCTGTCCATAAGAAAAGTAAAAAATCAGAAGCTAACCCTTCCTTATTAAGTTTTTTAAATTTAGAGATACGAAGTAAAGAAGATAGTCCTAACGACTCCCCATAAAAAAGAAGCCAGTTAGTATTAAACCACAAGAACAAAAGAAAAATTGTCCACGATGTACTAAAAACTAAAGAAAGGAAAACCACGACCGGTCGTTGATTTTATGAGGAATTCGTCTTATCCTCCGTTACCATTTTTGCAGGTAATATCCCATTAGCAATAAATTACACTTAAATACAAAAAAGGCCGCATAAAAATATGCGACCTTCGTTAATTATTCTATGATAATATCACCCCCGCGTGATGCGGGCCGCCTTATTATAACTCTTCCAACTTTGCTTCTAGGTATTCGCAATTCCCAGTTTACCTCTGGGATAGATTTGGTTTTTCTATCAGCTATGCTGCTTGGGATATAGTAAGGCTTGTGATATTGTATAACAATATTCTCACCCTTTCATTCGCCGGGATCGTTTCCGTCAATAACTTTGTCGCGGTTATTCTTAAACTCCTCGCGGATTTCCTTTATGCGTTTACCAACCTCTTCACGATGGGTTTTCATCTTCTCGTACCACTCTTTTCTCCCAGCGGACATTTTCTCTCTAAGAGCCTTCTTTTCGTCGTCTGTCGCATCTCCCCATGCTGCTCTATCAAAGCCCTTGTGGCCCTTCTTGGCGGCCGCAGCAAAGGCCTCCTTTAGCTCTTTGATCTTGGCGTCGTCTCTTACGAGCTTACCGAAACCGCTACCCTTCTTGTGATCACCTTTCTTACGGTCACGAACTTTGTGGCCGCGTTTCTTTGCGTCTTTACGATGCTTGTTGCGCTTTTCAAAAGCTGCCTTAAGGCGTCCTTTAACTTTTTCGTGATCCCATTTCTTTCCACCACGCTCAGGCTTTTCTTTCGTGGGTTTGTCTGGCTTAGGTACAGGTTGAGCTTGTACAGTTGTTAATGCTGATGCTACAATAGCAACCAGCCCGATTTTGAGTATGCGTTTAATAAACATATTAATATATACACTGCAAGAATCATGCCAAAAATAAACAGGTAAAAATATCTCTAATTAAACATATAATAAATAATTTGGTAAATAGCTCCCCATGGGTGGGCTGTATTCCCCACATCATGAATATCTTTTTCTATCACAAACAAAATCCTTCGACAAATATCAACCAAGATGCTTTTGATTACAATAAACTCTATGTTGACAACATGTTCGCTAATATTACATTCACATCGAAGCGTTTCCCCCAAAGTAGAATATTTTTAATAGAGGATGGCTTAAACACATCAAATCTAAATTTACCTAATTTAACCATACTCAAACGGTATAAAAACCTATCCCCTCGCCATCGTGATTTTTTAAAAAATTATTTTCATTTTTACGAAGGCACTCCAGTTCAGTTAATTCTGTCTTTTTTCGAAAGATGGTTTTATATTTATAATATTTTAACTTCCCATGGCATTGAGAATTTTGTAGGGCTAGATTCAGATTGTATTTTACTAGAGGATACATCTTCTCATAATTACAAAAAAATTGGCATCAACCACCCTCCCAGCATAGAGGATTGCTGGCCGAACTCGCTCATGTGCTCGACTGCCAACCTGAATAAGTTTTTAGATTTTATTTGTTCTTTCTATGAGGGGGCCCAACAACATATAACAAAAGCAAAACAAAAACAAAAAAGCACCCCTTCTCCTCGCAGGCCTATGCAAGAGGGCGCTGGGATAAAGTATATTAATTCTTTTTTTGATAAACCTAGAACGGGCGTATGCGACATGGCCCTATGGTACTTATTTAAAAAACAAAACCCAGATCTCTTTATCAACAACCTAACCATAGACCATAATGATAGTGTACATGATTGGGGGCTAGGCCATGATGCTACTCCCTTTGCGACAATGCCCGCTCAAAAACGTAACCCACAAGGAACGCTGCAAACAATCGATATTAAACAAATTTTTTATACTGAAGATGGTCCCTGCTTCGAAGAAAAGGATACTAAAAAATTAATCAAAATTAAATCCCTACACTTTTCACCCGGCACCCTCAAGTTTGACATAATCCCATTTATCGAAGAGTATGAAAAAATTTATAACTAAGGTTTGCCGCATTGATCATCCATGCGCCGATGCAGGGCCATGACTTGTTTTTCCAGCAACCCCATCTTACGCATCACTTCTTCCAACTCAGGAGCACTCTCTGTTACCCCTACCGCCTTCACTTTCCCGCTACAAGAGTCACATGCAAAAGTAGTCTTAGCTCCCGCTACCCACCTGTAAGGCTTACTAGTTATTTTTCCACATCCGGACTCTTGACATTGCCAGCTACGTCCTGCGGTTAAAGTGGAAGTCTTGATGGCTTCATACCCTTCTGGATTTTCAAACGAATCACTCATTATTTAATATAAATCTGCTTCTCCTATATCAATGAAATATAAGATCCTATAAATTTTCTCTTGACCGCCCTCCCAAAAGAAATCAACAGGTTTATCCATATTGAAGTTGCTGTTTGGGGTCGTTAGCCATGCTCCTACTTCATTGTGCTCCATGACGCTGCAACACTCATTGACGAGGTTAGTAAATTCGATTAGTTTGTTTTGAGGAACTTTGATCATAAACTATAAGAGCGCCCCCTTTCGTGCTTCCATCTTGTGTGAGAATCTTTTACTGTCCTTAAAGCTTCTTGCCCGTTTTGCCAATCTCCTACTTTACTTGTAGAACTACGATCTAACTTGTAAATTCTAAAAAAATGCTTATAAATCTTAAGATGAGAATCTTCTATATCTGACAATTTCGAATATTTGTCAATAGGGGACCAATGTGGAACCGCTAAAACCTTATTGTCTATTTCT
>Ga0114997_10000907_pt1 | contig 24664 bp, 19 predicted proteins | sample ArcticOcean_MG_C_2_FD_87045 | JGI IMG/M metagenome (GOLD analysis project Ga0114997, IMG submission 87045) | Marine microbial communities from western Arctic Ocean - ArcticOcean_MG_CB4_136 | ecosystem: Environmental > Aquatic > Marine > Oceanic | place: Arctic Ocean: Canada Basin | collected... | reverse complement strand
CATACAGAAACGACTGGAACCACTGGCTTTAGCGACCTTCGCCGCTTCAATCACCGCCTCAATTTCAAGCAATTTCTCTTTTTCCAAACCGGTGTCATAGCGGGCACTCTGAGGGCAGTATTTGCAGTCTTCAGGGCAGGCGCCGGTTTTAATCGACAGCAGCGTACTCAGCTGCACCTGATTGGGATTGAAATGGCGACGATGCATCACCTGAGCATCAAACAGTAGATCATTAAACGGCTGATTAAATAGCCCTAGAACTTCGTCACGGGTCCAGTTATTGCGGATTGTGTTGTCTTGGGGGGCTGCCATAGCCAAAACTCCATCATTGTCGGTCAGATCGACAATGATAGAGCGACAGATTTCACTGTCAACCTAATTTAACATTTAAGGTTAACGGTGGAATTCTCGGGCAGTTACCATGCACGGGAATCTCCATCTAAAAACAGCCCTATTTTTGTCCAAAAATATGCATTGATCTGGCCATACCTTTCTTTGACCATCTATACCAGAGACGCGGTAGCAGACGGAAAGTTAGATAAGCCCTTCTCCACCATCCCGGCACAATAATCAATGGCAGATTTTTGGCAACCTGATCAATGGCTTCGCGAGCAAACTCATCTGCAGGCATGGGGTTAAAAGCGGACCAAAATTTAGTCACCTGCTCTTTAGTGATACCTGAACCCAGTTTGCCAAATTCGCCACCGGTCAAAATCGGCGTTTGAATAGCGCCCGGGCAGAGTGCACTCACCCGAACACCGCGATATTCAGCTTCGATGCGCAGGGCCTGAGACAATCCAACCACGGCAAATTTACTGGTACTGTAGGGCACGGCATTGGTCGATGGAATCAAACCCGCCATGGAGGCGGTGTTGACTATATGGCCAAAACCTTGCGCCACCATAAGCTTATAACAGGCCTAAACACCGTTGGTGACGCCACGAATATTCACATCAATACTGATATCCCAGTCATCCACCTCGAGATCATGGGTCATGCCACCAACAGCGATACCGGCATTATTAAACATATAATCGAGTCGTCCGGTCTTGGCCACAGTCTCATCTACCAGCGCCTGCACAGCGGAGTAATCACAGACATCCAACTCTCGAGCCCAGGCATTGCCACCATCGGCAACAATACTCGCCGCTAGCTCTTCGGCCAAGACTATCTGTCGATCAGCCAAGATCACGGTGCTGCCGCGGCTGACCAGCTCCAGTGCCATAGTACGGCCAATACCTGAAGCACCACCGGTAATAATGGCGGTGGCGTCTTTAAAGACTCTAATTTGATCGATCACTACTGAACCCCTTAAATTTTTACCGGCACTCCATCTTTTGTGGCGTTACCATTGAGTTAATCATTGCCTTGAACTGAGCATTAAATTGACCTCAGTCGCTCAGAGTACCTATAGCCACTTTAGATCAAGTTGATTTGTACGCGGGGTATTATGCACTGCTAAATGGTTGCAGGCGATATCAGCGGGATGCCCTTTAACCTGCTGCTGGCAGCAACAATCATCGCGCCCTGAAGCATGATTTTATTGAATTCGTATTATCCCATTAAAAGCCAACCTGACACGAGAGAACGCCATTCCAGCGAGCACAATCCACTGGTAAAAAACCACCCAGAGTCCAATTGCTGTGAGATAGAGTGGCAGAGCCATAAAACCACGCCAATCGGGACTTAAACGGGCCTTTAAAGGCGATTACCATGTTGCCAATCTAGGCTAAAAAGGCTTAAATAAGGGTCTAAAAAAAGATTATAGAACTAATTTAAAGAAGGAAAAATATGATGGGTTTTGGATGGCAAGAATTATTAATTATTGCGGTAATTGTGGCACTGGTTTTTGGTACTAAAAAATTGCGCAATATAGGTTCGGATCTAGGTGGCGCGGTGAAGGGGTTTAAAGATTCCGTCGGCAGCGATAGCAAAGACGAAGGTCAGACAGCTGTGGAGTCTGACACCTCAGCCGAGAAAAAAAGCACTGCTGAGTAACTCATGTTCGATATCGGCTTTTCCGAACTACTGGTTATCGCGGTCATTACACTTATTGTAATGGGGCCTGAGCGCCTGCCTGAAACAGTGCGCAGTATCAGCCTATGGTTTGGGCGCATGAAGCAGATGATCGCCAGCGCCAGACAGGAACTGGAAAACGAAGTGGGCATAGATGAAATTCGCCGGCAGTTGCAAAATGAGAAGATCATGCGCGATTTGGATGCAGCGAAAGAAAATATTGAAACCACAATCACTGACACTCAAGCTGCAATCGATAAAGAGATATCTGACGCCAAGATTACACGTGAAAACGAACTATCTGACGCCAGAGCAGATCTGGATGAGGACCTAGATGATCCTTGGGTAGACGAGGAAGAACTAGATAAAGAACTAGACATAGAGCTAGATAAAAAGCCAAGCCAAGACGATCCCACACAGCCAACCAAAGAAAACTCAAATGTCTGAATCAGAAAACCTCAGCAGTCAGCCGTTTATGAGCCATCTGATTGAATTTAGAGATCGAGTACTCCGCTGTGTCGCCTCTGTTATCGTTATTTTTGCCGGCTTATTCTCTTTTAGTAATGAGCTGTATCTGTATATCTCTGAGCCCATCCGCGAATATCTGCCCGACACCACCAGCATGATTGCCACCGAGGTGGCCTCGCCCTTTTTAACCCCCTTTAAGCTGACACTGGTATTGTCCATGTTTGCAGCTATGCCCTATATCCTCTTCCAGACATGGGCATTTCTTGCTCCGGGACTTTATAAAAGGGAAAAGAGAATTGTTATACCCCTGTTTATCTCTAGCGTGTCCCTATTTTATGCGGGCATGGCCTTTGCCTACTACATTGTCTTTCCACTGGTGTTTTTATTCTTCACTAGCATAGCCCCGGAAGGCATTACCGTGATGCCGGATATTCGCAGCTATTTGGACTTCGTGTTAAAGCTATTTTTTGCCTTTGGCCTGAGCTTTGAAATCCCCATTGCCGTGGTTATTCTGTCTTGGATGGGCGCAGTTGACCCAGACAAGTTAGCCAAGAAACGCCCCTATGTTTTTGTACTCTGCTTTGTACTGGGTATGTTGTTGACGCCACCAGATATTATTTCTCAAATATTACTCGCCATACCTATGTGGCTACTATTTGAGGTGGGTATCTTATTTGGCCGAATCGTGCGCCCAGCCAAAAAGGCTGGTTAGTTTAAAAAAGTCAGTGTAAGAAAGCCTCTTTAAGACAGCCGCGCAAAACACAAGCCACTCCCACCGCACCGCCCAAGCAAGGCTTAACTCAGCTTGCTTATCTGCTCTTTGAGAATAAATTTCTGCACCTTCCCCGCAGGGTTGCGAGGCAAGGCATCAACAATATGTAATCTGCGCGGCAATTTATAGCGCGCCAAGGTCTTGCCAACAAAAGCTTGTAGCTCTTCTAGTGCCAGTGAGGTGCCTCCATGTAACACCACAAAAGCAACCAGCAACTCACCCCATTTGTCATCGGGCGCGCCAATTACCGCCACCTCTGCAATTGCGCTGTGCTCAAATAGAACACTTTCGACCTCTGCGGGATAGATATTTTCACCCCCAGAAATAACCATATCTTTGATTCTATCGCAGATAAAAAGGAAGTTATCCTTATCGAAATAGCCCACATCACCACTGTGAAACCAGCCATCTTTATCAATGGCCTCGGCAGTTGCGTCCGAGCGATTCCAGTAGCCCTTCATGACATTGGGCCCCTTAATCCAAATCTCCCCACGCTCGCCATTGGCCACTGTCTGACCATGACCATCGACAATCCGCACAGATGTAAACATTAAACTTTGACCGGCTGAGCCAATCTTGCTGGTTGCAAATTTGCTGCCCAGCACCGTGACATAGGGAGACGTTTCGGTAAGTCCGTAACCCTGACAAAAGGTCACGCCGCGACTGGCGTAAATATTTAGCAGCGCTAAGGGCACCGGTGCCGAGCCAACATTAAATGAAATAACACTGCTAAAATCGGTGTTAGCAAATGCTTGGTGCTGAGACATCATGGTGAACATAGTTGGGGCACCAAACATAGTGGATACCTGATACTTTTCAATATCATGCAACACCGCACCGGCATCAAAACTTCGGTGCAACACCACAGCAACACCTCGAATCAAGGAAATATGGGTGGTTACATTAAGGCCTCCAATATGAAATAACGGCGCACAGGTGAGGCTTGCGCCGACCATACTCTCCTCAAGCAGCGACACATTCACCGTATTCCAAAAGATATTACCGTGGGTAAGCATGGCCCCTTTCGGCAGCCCAGTGGTTCCCGATGTATACATAATAAGTGCCACATCATCGGTTTCGATGGCTTCAACCGTCTCGATGGGCGTGGCACTGGCCAGCAGATGTTCCAGAGACTCCCAACCGGGCCGATCGCTCTCTACTGATAGATAACGCTCGCAGGATAGTTCCTGTTTCTGTTTGTCCAGGATCCCCGAGCAGGCATCATCAGCCAGCATGATTTGGATACCCGAGTCGCCAATAATAAAGCCCGCCTCAGAGGGGGTCAGGCGAAAATTGAGCGGGACAAATATAGCACCGATGCAGCTACAGGCATAAACAGCTTCAAGAAAGCAGGGATGATTTAAACCCATATAACCTACACGATCACCGCGGCTAACCCCCAAATCGAGCAAGGCGGCAGCCAACTTGCGCACTCGATTTGATAGCTCGGCATAGGTCTGCAACTTGCCTTCAAACCTCAGTGCAGGGTCCTCTGGAAAAAGCTCGGCGCTTTTGAGAATCGTCTGCCCCATGCCAATATTAACCACTTGCTCGTGCAACATATTCTGACTCCTTTATCGCTAGGGTGATCAACGCAGACTACTTAGTTGTGCCAGAACCCCCTGACCTAAATGACGTGATCGAACAGCTGATAAAGCGCCTAAGAAGGCGCCTAAAAAGTGCCTGACCAGCATGCTGTGGAGCGATCATTTGGTGCATTTAGCGTCAATTTAACATTATAATCATTTGACATAGTATACATATATTAGTATTTTAAATCGCGGATTTTCAGTCAATAGTGGCCATTCACAGGATTTGGGTAGCTAACTGGGATTGATAAATCCCCACTTCAACCAAACCACAAGCTTTAGGGCTAGGAGCGATTAAATTGGCTTACCTGACAAGAGAAAATGGCAGAAACATCTACTACGAAGACAATGGCAATGGAGCGGCTGCGATCATTCTTATTCACGCTTGGGGAATGAACCTTAGAGCTTGGGATGGCACGGTACCGCATCTAGTGAGTGCGGGTCATAGAGTGGTTACTCTCGATCATCGCGGCTGTGGTCTTTCCGACAAAGACTTCGATGATATGAGCATTAATGCGATTGCTGGCGATGTGGTCGCTCTAGTGGCAGAACTGGGCCTTGAGAAAGTGATGCTCAATGGCTGGTCAATTGGCGGCGCCGTGGCTATCGAAGCAGCATCAATTCTTAAATCAACCTGCTGCAGCCTTGCTTTGACATGTCCAGCCGCGCCGGTTTACCTGCAAAAAGACGACTTTCCTCACGGTGGCACCGAAGAGGTTTTGAGTGGCACTCTGGCTGCTTTAAAAGCGGATCGACCGAATTTTCTTAAGGGTTTGGCACAGGGTATTTATTCCGCCGACGTCAGCGAGGACGTGATTGATTGGACCTGGAGTCTTTTTCTGGCCGCTTCACCGATGACTGCCAATACGCTGGCTGAGTTGGGCCCACTAGACCAACGGGCAAAACTCTCTGCACTCAATATTCCGATGATATCGTTTGTCGGCAGCAATGATGCCTTGGCCGACCCGGCCGTTGGTCGCTCTGTCGCGGACTTTAATGCCGACACAGTTATCGTTGAGTTAGAGCATTCTGGGCATGTTCCATTAATAGAAGAAGCCGAGAAATATCACAGTGAACTACTTAAATTTGCCGGAGCACAGCTTTAGCGTTTACTGACAACAACTAGCTTCCCAATCGCCTGAGAGCACTGCGGGTAAGGAAGCGATCGTAAATGTCGGGGTTATTCGCCTCTGTGCGGTAACCTCCGGCCACCTCTTTGACCTGTTCCATACGCGTCACTCTATTGGTCTGCACATCGTGAGCATGGACTCTGGTCCAGGACCAGTAAGGATGCTTACCATCCATCACCTTTTTATCGCCCTTCTCATAGACGGAAAAAGCTCCGTCAAAGGATCTATAGATCTCTCCGCGACGATCAAAACTCACCATGCTTAAGGGCAGCATAGTGCGGGCATCAAACCAGACCCGCTTTTTGCTGATTGGCGCGCGCGGATAGCCAGTTGGCTCCGCCTCAACGACAATAGCCTCAGGCACCAGTTCAACATCCGTATCCCAGAATGTCTGATTCTGATGACCACCGTGAACGCTGTGTTCCCAGTTGGGCGAGTCGGCATTCCAGCTACCACTTACCGCTGCCAACATGGGCCCACGGTGGATAATTTTATAGTTACCCCAGGTCAAAAATGGGTCGCCAGAGGCCCAGGCATCTGAAAGGTACAGGGTGGACCCGGGTATCAATGGCTCAAAACGCTGATTGGTGGGGAAGCGTCGAACACGCTTAAAGGCTGGCAAATAGCCATAGAGGTCGGGGTAACGGTTCTGGTCGTAGTACCAAATATTTAAATAAGACGTACCACGGACATCACTGGGCGTAACAAAAAACACTGATTGGTAGCGCAGCTTATCTTCGTGCCCAGGGAGATAAGGCATCGGATCAAGGGAAACGCGACCCACTGGGCTCATCTCCACCCAGCAGCATTGGTATTGATAAGCCACAACGCCATCTGGATTGAGGTCGTATTCTTTTACCGCATTAAAGGAGACATCGTGGCGACCCCAGCTCAATGTGCTGCCGGCGAACACTTCCAGCGCAGAGGTTGGGCTGGGAAACGGATTGCCGCCGATCCAGGGTTTGCCCTCTTTGGTGACTACATTGCCGTCTGGTGCGAAAGTAGCCTGGCCCTGATGGCGCAGGGTCGCCTCAATATATTCCCAGGGACTGAGCTTCATAATGTCCGTGGTGGTGGGTCGCATTCGCATAACCCGGCCCATTTCCGCAACTTGCGTGTATTGAATAGGGTCGAGCAACTCTTTTACTAGGGCGACGTTGTCTGCGTTAATAATGTCGCCATCGCTGATTTTACCGCCAGTATAGGCACTGATAGAGAGCAGTTCTTCGGGGTAAGCTTGCTCAATACTGCCGGTATTGCCAATGGTGGACCACAGTGGCGCTAACACCCCTGTAGCCAAAACTCCCTGCCCCATCTGTTTCATGAAGTGACGTCTAGAGTAATCCGCTTTATAGCGACGAATATGCACAGTATTAACTCCCGTTGGTAGGCCCGCAACAATCTGCACCCAATGCTTTTATTTTTATTCTTGTTGTTTTTATTCCTGATCTTGCTCTTAATCTTCCTATTTTTATTCTTGTCCTTTTGGGCCTGATTATTTCATGAACGACTTTAACTCAACCGACTCATCGGCGAGTAACCTTGCATCCACTGATTTGCCATAGAGACGCTTGCCGAGCATAAAAGCTTTTGCATGATTCACGGCATCAACTGCTACCACACGCCCTTCTTTCAAATGAAACACCGCAAACTTATTAGTCGACTTATCACCGCGGACAACGCTTTTTTCACCGTCACTGGAAAATCCGACCATCTGCAGTTTTAACTCATATTGATCACTCCAAAACCACGGGATCGATGCATATTCCAAATCCCCCCCAAGCAGATTAATACAGGCGACTCTCGCCTGTTCGATGGCGTTGGGCACAGACTCGAGCCGCAAGCGGCGATTGAGCAAGCGGTTGGGGTGATTCGCGCAGTCCCCTGCAGCATAGATATCGGGGTTAGAGGTCTGGCCGTGATCATCCACCACAATACCATTGTCACATTCCAATCCAGCATTCTCGGCAATTTCAATATTCGGCAGAATACCGACACCAATCACAACGATATCCGCATCGACACTCAGGTCGCCGCAGAGTACCTTCTGGACGGAACCTTGACCCTCAAAACCAGTAACCGCCCGATTGAGCATAATATTCACGCCCCGTTCAGTATGCAGATTGTGGTAGTAATCACTCATTTCAGGGGTGGTGACGCGCTGCAATATGCGCTTTTGGGTCTCGATCACCGTCACGTCCATACCGGCTATTGTCGCCACAGCCGCGACTTCAAGACCCACATAACCACCGCCAATCACACAGAGCTTTTTGGTGTTGCCCATTGATACGCGAATCAAGTCCACATCATTGAGAGAGCGCAGATAAAAGATCCCGTCTAATTGGCAGCCGGGAAGATCCAGTCGGCGAGCCCGGGACCCAGTGGTGATAACCAGCTTGTCATAGTCAAAGACACTATTCGACTCAGTGAAAACCTGTTTGCTGTCGATATCAATGGATGACACCCGGGTACCGGTCAGCAATTCGATGTCGTTGTCGGCATAAAACTCCGGCGGCCGAATCAAGGTTTCTGCCATTGACAGTTCACCGGCAAGATACTGTTTTGATAGGGGTGGACGGTCATAGGGAGGATGGCTTTCGTCGCCAAGTATTTTAATCGCTCCGGTGTATTTTTCTTTGCGCAGTGTCGCTGAAGCAACAGCCGCCGCCTGACCAGCTCCGATAATCACTATTCCTGATTTCACTTAATTACCCCCCTCCATTTTTTGACAAACAGGCCGACGCTAGCTGAAAAGCTCGCCGACCGAATATTTCTTAAATATATTATGTTATATGTGTAATATTATTTCTAGACATAATTTAAATATCGCAAAGTTGCATACAGAAGTGTATATTAAGGTATCAGTAAAGATGACCAATAAGAGCAGGCTAGCTCGGGTGGAGAATAACATTCCATGAACTCAGATATTGTAAGACCTAACATCCCTCATATCCTTCGTGCAGATGCCGCTAAGAAACTTTTAGATCTTTTTTATCCCGTGCACTATGTTGTTGGCATGAAAGTGGAAGACACTCTCCGGACTAATGACCTGCTCAATCGTCATCAGGTGGCGGTGCTATGGATTATACGATCAGAGGGCTCAAATGGCATCTCAATACGCCGCAAGAATATAGAGAACGCTCTAACGGGCTGGTACGAAACCAGCAACAGCGCCATCTCTAAAGCGGTCAGGGCACTGGCAAAACCGCCCCTGAGCCTAGTGACTATCCAAGAACACCCTCAGTCTGCCCGAGAGAAATTGGTCACGCTGACCCCTGCAGGAGAAAAGTTCCTGCTGCAGATGACCAACAATGGCGTCCTGCTATGCAGTTGGTATTTAGCCTCCATGGAAAGATTTAGTGAAGAGATGGATGTCTGTCTGTATATCTTTTCCAAGGTAAACGCTATTTTTGAATCCCTTATTGACGAGGAGCGAGGTGAGACTCTCAAGCATCTAAACGCCAATGAAATGATGCTGCGTCACCCGCTGACCTCTACCTTCTTGACCCGCTCCTATACTATTGAGGAAATTCCTCGCATTCCGCGAGAGTACTCTGCTCTGATGCAGCTCAATTCATTTTTCCCGATTCATTACACGGCGGGTAACCGTTTAGAAATCGCCCTTCGCCGCGGCGCTAATTTAAGTCGTCAGCAGGTGATTATTCTGTGGATCATCTGTGCAGAAGGTCACAACGGAATGAGCATGCCACGCAAAGCTATTGAGCGCGCACTGAGAGACTGGCTGGAAATAACAAGTAGCTCGATATCTAAAGCAATCCGGTCACTGACGGTCGCGCCAAATAATATTCTTACGATAGTAGAGAGCCCAGAATCAGGGCGTGAAAAGCTTGTCTGCTTAACCGAAGAGGGAAAACTGTTTGCCGACGATATGTTCCAAAACGGTATTCAGTTTTTGGATAAGGTTATCGATAAACTAAGCAGTGAAGAGATTGATATGGTGCTGCATGTGTTTGAGAGAACCTCCGAAATCTTCGGAGGTTATCCCGGGCCTTTTCGCGATGAAAAAGAAGCGCTTGTTTAATAGCACGTAATAAAAACCACTACTTCTACATCGACTGCTTGAAAGCATAGTCCTGAGGGAACTTTGCTTAAAAACCTTCTTCCTGAGCCACTGTTGCTGTCATACCATCTAACGCTTCGGTCAAGGTTATCTGACAGGCCAGACGACTAGTGGCTTCAACTTTCTCCATAAACTCAATGACTTCGCTCTCTTCTTCGCTCTGTTCAGGCAACTGAGCAAAGGTCTTCTCATCGATATAGACATGGCAGGTGGCACAGGAGCAAGAGCCGCCGCACGTTCCATCTACTAGATCTACAGTGCGCAGTGGTGTCATCAACACATCGCCGACTTCACCCTCGACACTGTGCTTCTTGCCATCACGATCATAAACATGAATTTTCAATTCTAAATCTCACTTTTAAATTTAAATAAAACGCGTATTTTATAGATTAATTACAAAATTTCAAAAATATCATAAACAAGTTTACCGGCGCCAAAAGTACTAGCTCGGCCAACACAAACAATGTCATTGAGCCATGCATATTTTTCAGAACCAGTCTCAAAGTTAGGCGCTGATCTCAGATAGGTTTCGGTACCCGATATGGCTTCTCCGGCACCAAATCGGGCATTCAGATCGTCATCCATCACCACAACGCCACTGTAATAGCAGAATACACTTTCACTATCGTCAGTTCTCAGGGCAAGGCGAGCATCGATTTTCCAGTTGCCATCATCTTGCAGACGCACCCAATCACCGCTTGGCGCTATCACATCAGCACTAAAACGCGGACCTTCGGCGCGGCCATCGGTGACATTAATAACCACTCTATTTGGCGTCACAACTGCCGGCGCATCAAAAGAAATATCAAGCTTCATTAACCAGCGAGTCTCTAAAGTAGGGACACTCATATAATTACTCCTCATTAATTTTTATTATTTTAGGACTGTAAAGTTAGCGATATACCTTAGCTCAGTAGAAAGCCGATTAGATCCGCATATCCCGCAGTACATTGCTCTTCATAGGCAACAAACCCCCCCAAGAAAAACACTACTCTTCTCGGCTTTCCTGGAATATTGTCGCCCATATAATAATTATTCGATTTAGGGAATAATGTCATATCACCAATCATATTTGTCAGATCAACCCAGGCTTCTTCTGCATCAGCTTTGGCTTCAAGACAATCTTTACCCAGATCATCTAGCTGTTTAGCGGCATTAAAGATCAAGTCACCCTGATACTCAGCCAACAGAATTGGATTATAAAACGGACTATGAGGACCATTTACCCAAAAGTAATTGGGGAAACCGTGGGTCATCATACCCAGGTAACTGGTCAGACCACCACTCCAACGCTCCTTCAATGACTGGCCTTCGCGACCACGGATATCAATGCGATCCATAGCACCAGTCATAACATCAAAGCCAGTAGCGAAGATAATTACATCAAGCTCAATTTCCTCACCGCCCACTACAATGCCTTTCTCGGTAATACGTTCAAGGGGACTTTCGAGCAAATCAACCAGATGGACGTTGTCTTGGTTAAAAGTTTCGAGATAGTTGGTTTCAGGAGAAAGCCGACGAGTGAGAATCGCATAATCCGGACTAAGTTTTTCAGCAACCACCGGATCATTGACCCTTGCTTTCATTTTTTTGATCGCGAAATCACCGAGAGTCTGATTCGACTCTTCATCTATAATCGTGTCGGTATAAGCGTAGTAAGGCGAAAGACCACCAGAGGCCCAGCGATCTTCGTACTCGGCCGTACGCTCATCTGCGCTCACTTCAAGAGCCGACAGTGTCGGCAGTGGTGATAGATCGGAATGCATCATAGTGAAGCCTGCAAAGGATTGCTTTTCCAGTTCACGGAGATCACCGTAGTTCTGCTTTATTTTTGCTGTCTGAGCAGGATCTGATTTGTGGTTTTGAAGGGGAATGGTGTAAGCCGGTGTGCGCTGGAAAACGAACAGCTCACCAACATCTTTAGCCACTTCCGATATCACCTGAATACCACTGGAACCGGTACCCACAACACCCACTCGCTTGCCACTGAAATCAATTTTTTCCTTGGGCCAGCGACTGGTCATATACTGCTCGCCAGTGTAGTTTTCCAGACCTTCAAAGTCCGGCTCCACTGGCGCTGAGATCAGACCTGTTGCCATGACACAAAATTTTGCTGAGACCACTTCACCACTATCAGTTGTGACGGTCCAGCGCTGACTCTCTTCATTAAAAATGGTGGAGATCACGCGAGTTTCAAAAGTAATGTCATCACGCATATTGTAGCGATCTGCTACATGGTTAGCATAGTCCAGCAACTCTGGCTGTCCCGCATAGCGCTCAGTCCAATTCCACTCATGCTGCAATTCTTCTGAGAATGAATAGGAGTACTCTAGACACTCAATATCTACTCGGGCGCCGGGATAACGGTTCCAATACCAGGTACCACCAACTCCATCGCCGGCTTCAAAACAGCGCACTGATAACCCGTTTTTTCGGGCTCCATAGAGCATATACATACCGGCAAAACCAGCACCAACAATGACCATATCCACATGGTTGCTTTTCTTATCTGCAATTGCCATCTGTCGTCTCTCCTATGGATTAATCAAGAATAAAGTTAACTGGGCATTTCTCAGGCCCGTAGTTAATAAATCCCTTGTCTTGATAAACGACTGGGCCATTACCCGGCTCAACAGCCTTATAGCGATCCAAAATACCGTTGATCATGCCTGCGGCTTCGTTACGCGCAACCATGGAAGCGATGCAGTGGTGGATGCCGTGACTAAAGGTTAGGTTCTTACCAACATTTGGACGGTTGAGGATAAACTCATGTGGATTTTCAAAGACCTTAGGATCGTGGTTACCGGCGCCAAAGAATACGCAAACCCAGTCGCCCTGCTTCATCTTTTGACCTTTGATCTCAGTATCCTGAGTACATTCACGGAAGAGTCTCTGGATCGGACCATCACGACGAATACTCTCTTCGAGGAATGGGCGAACTAATGATCTGTCGGCGCGCATTTTTTGATATAGCTCAGGGAATTCAAGCATTGCTGCAACCTGATTTCCGAGCAGATAGACACTGGATTCAGCGCCCCCGGCAACCATAGTGATACAGAAACGAACCACTTCTTCAGGGGTCAACATGCGTCCATCTTCAGCCTTGGCTTCGATAAATCCAGTCAACAAATTGTCTTCGGCCATGCCGCGCTTAACCTGGTCATAGCGCTGCGCTACCTGGTCGGTGTAATAATTAAACATCTCAATGTTAGACTGGGCTTTACCGGCCATATCCAGGTTTGAGGTACCCATATAGGCATCGGACCAGTCGCGAATTTTGCGGTAATCTTCCTGAGGTGTACCGAGCAACTTAGAGATAAAGCGCGCTGGTAAATCGGCCGCTAGGTTGTCCATAAAGTCGATATAGCCAGCACCCTCATCGGTCAACATTTGGTCGATAACTTCTTTCAACCAAGGACCTACATCTGTGCCTACACGTCTCGGCGTAAACGCCTGACGAGCGATGCTTCGCAGCCAGGTGTGCTCCGGCTGATCGTGATTCACCAACATGAGGGTTGGGGCATCTGACGCCTCTTGCATACGGTCACGAGATGAGAAGATCTCATGGTTACTGGCCACATGCACCAGATCTTCGTAGTTCAGAATGGCCCAGGCTGGAATCGGCTTATCCATACCTCTTATCGTGCCCGGGGGATAGCCCTCGACGCCAAACTGAATCGGCTTGTCGCGCAACATGTCATAGTACGGAAACGGATTCTGAATAACTGCAGGTTGCTCTAGGTCGCGGGCGTGAAATTCATCGCCAGATATTACTAATTGATTGATCATTTTAGTTCTCCTGTTATTGACAGCCTATGGCCTAGGTAGCGTTAAAGCCGCCATCGATTACTAATTCAGCACCGGTCATATAGCGACTGGCGTCGGACGCGAGGAAGATAATTCCAGAGGCGACATCTTGAGGCTTACCCGACTCGCCCATAGGTACGGCGGCTAAGAAGCCCACTTCGGCAGCTTCCATATCGGGCGCTACACCCAAATCAACCAGCTGACGCAGGAATGAGGTACCCATGTCGCTTTCAATAATGCCAGGATGGATTGAGTTACAGCGGATACCCATACCGAGCATTGCGCACTCAGCGGCTACGGATTTGGTCAGCAGACGCACGGCACCCTTAGAGGCGTTGTATGAAGCCAGTGCAATACTGCCGGAAAGGCCCATTACTGATGAGAGATTGATAATCGAGCCACCGCGACCACTGATGCCACCAGGACGCATGGCAATCGAAGCGTGCTTGCAGCCCAATAGGGTTCCTGCAACGTTGACGTTCTGAACCTGCTTGAACTCTTCTACATCCAAGTCGGCCAGTAGTTTCATCGGTACGATGGCGGCGGTATTAACAACAATATCCAGCCCGCCGAACGTATCAACGGCGAGCTTGATAGCCGCTTCCCACTCTCCTTCGTCAATCACGTTGTGTTTAATAAATTCGGCTTTGGCGCCAGCGGCAAGCAATTCTTCGCGCAGTGCTCTTCCAGTTTCTTCTTGGATATCGGTGATTAATACTGCGGCGCCAACTGAAACTAGGCCTCTGCAGATTTCAGCACCGAGGGTGCCAGCTGCGCCGGTGACCAGTGCAACTTTGCCGTCTAGGCTAAATGAATTTCGATAGTTAGTAGTATCCGAAGTCACAGTACTTTCCCCTATAAATCGTTATTGTTATTGGATAATTTTTTATTTTTTCTTCGCGCTCAATGGGCGCAAATTGGCACTTTTTGTAGGCCAACCAAAAGCTGTCTTTTAATAATAGTATCTATATGACATATTTATGTCAACAACAATGTTGCCTTCGTGCCTATATGTTTGATTGCCGGCTTTTTACAGCTCAAGTCCCTGTAGATGCTGCCTTTCTAGACAACTCAAGCAGCTTGAGCAGCCCAGTTATTCGCGGGTTATATCTGCCGCTATCCAATAATAGCCTCGATAAGAAAATGGGGATCAGCGGTGCTGACCCCCTAACTCAAACCCAGCCGATTACATACCTCGACCTATTCTGCTCTGACCAAACAGACTAGAACTGGTAAGTAAGTCGGAAGGCAACTTCTTCAACAAAATCAAACGTCGACATGGCATCCATATTGTCATCACCACCGCCCACAAAGTTGGCAAATAGCTCAGCACTCACTGACTTGCTGGGCTTGTAACGAAGCCCTGGCTGCACCAGATAACCGCCTTCAAGATCCCAAAGCACTGCAAGATCTAGGCGCCATAAAAGACTCGGTGAAGGCTGCTGCAGGGCAAACGAAATCGCGTCATAACCATTACGCCCTTTCGGCTTGGTGAAGCCTGCATCCTCAGTAGTCGTCATACCGTAACCATCAAGGTGTCGACCAAATAGATCACTCTCGGACTTATGCAACCACTGAAACACCATATAAGTTGACGGAAAGTCCACCGAGAAGCGATGGTATTTTTCCATTACGAAAGAGGTAACGAATTCGTCTTCAACAAGATAGCCCTTACCCAGTAGTGATGGGTCAGTAAACGTTTTGTTAGGCGTATAGGTTGTTTCAAAGCGAACAATTAACTGATCCAAGAACGAATCAGGCTCGCTGAAAAACATATAGTTCATACCAAAGCCAAATATATCCTCGCGATCGTAGCGGCGTTCAATATGACCTCTTAGATCACCCAAGCCAGGTACAGCAGGACCGGCAAAAAAAGCATCCAAAATGGTCGTTGACAGCGCGAAGTTATCAACCGGAGTGTTAGCAGGCAGGCCTAGGGCACCCAGTACATTATTGGTCAGTGCCTGTGCAACAGGGAAGTCATTTAACAGACCCTGTAAATTAGCACCGTTTAGACGAGAACCAGCGGCTTCATTCATCCACTGCTCAGCAGTGTAGATGCCAACCCCAGAAAACGGCTCAAAAGGCGTCATCGACAATAATTGTCCCGTAGTAACCCCAGTTGCAGGGTCAGCCACCGGATCCGGAATACCATTTTTCACAAAGGGGTTAACGCCTGAAGCTGCCCAACGGTAGGCACCATCAGGGTTATAACGATTGGTATAAGTAAACTGAAGGCCTAGCTCACCAATCTGACCTCTGAAACGAGCACCAAAGTTCCACTTGTCATCAACCTCATCAAAACCGTCCTCAGTATGAACAACAAAGGTAGAAGTAATAGCGTTGTAGGGTGTGTCTTCGTTCGACATCACCGACGGCTGAAACTCCTGCCCCCATGCTTCAAATTCCCAATCGTTCTTGAATGAGTAACTGCCGCGCACACCGAGAGCTGGCACACGCTTGTCGGAGAATTCTTCCGAAGCCCAGTCAAATGCAGAATGTCTGCGTAGATCAAGGCCGTTAGGATTATCCAAGACTCTGAAGAACAGTGACTCGCCCCAGGCAATCTGCTGATTACCTACCCGCAACCACAATGGGCCATCGCTGTAGTCCAAATAGAACGAGGGCAAATCAATCGCATAATCTTCACCACAGATTTCAAGTCTCGTGGCACAGTCACCGCGAAGAGGAGTCTCAAAGTAATTTGGATCACCTCCGCCATAGGTATCATGGTTATCCCATGCATAAAGCGCACGCAACTTACCGACGAACTTAAGGTTGTCATTAAACTTTACATCTAGATCTAACTCGGCCCTGGTAAACATGACATTCCAGTCATTCTTTTCGTTATATGACTCAGGTCTGGTAGTAACACCCGGCAACCCAAAGGCCTGCTCTAATGTATTAGCTGTAGGTACACCGTTGTAGACATTACCGGCCTGATTCCAGGGGTTCTGCTCATCGGTATTGAGGCTAAAGGCCCCTTCCTGACGCATAAAACCCGAAAGATACCAATCTGCTGAATAAGCCAGCGATGCAGGGGTCAGCAGCGCTAAGGATAAAGTGCCACTGAGAATTAATTTTAGTTGTTTTAGATTCAACATTACATCTCTCCTAATAATTTCTTAAGTTATCAATTTTATTTTTGTAGTTCTAATTTGATTAAATTACCGCCATGACCCGCAAGCAACGCTGACTTACCCTGAGAATTACCGCCATCAATTATAGAAAGGCCTTGGTACCATCCAGATGAAAGAACCCCTTGATCGATTCGATTCCAGCTAAGGCCATTGTCTGAACTTTGAAGGGTATTTCGAATGCCACTAATCAGCACATCACCGGAACCGGAGCTCCAAACATTGAGCAAGATACCGGCACTTGAAGTAACTGCCTCTCGCCAAACACGTCCTCCGTCTGCCGTTGCAATAATCTTTCCGTTCTGACCCACCGCAAAGCCAATTCCATTGGCATTCAGACTAAGGCCAAACAGAGAGGCCTCACCGAGATGCACTGTCTGCCAAGTATCGCCTTGATCGAGAGACTGAATGATTAGCTCAAATTCGCCCACGACCGTCATGATTCCAGCATCGGAAACATGTACGTCATAGAGATGTGGCTCAAAAAAATCATTGGTCAGTGTCGGCCAGTCCATAGTGATGGACTGCCAACTTTGACCAGCATCAGTGGAGCGCACAATGGCTCCAAAGCCCCCTACTGCAATAGCTAAACCACTATCAGACACATCACTTACGCTCAGTAACCGCTCCTTTGTACTAGAAGTAACAGCCGTGAAACCCTCGACAGTCTTGGAACCTTCAACAGTCGTGAACCCATCAACAGTGCGGCGATAGATCTTACCCTCCTGGCCGACAATAAGGCTGACACCGTTACTACAACTTATGTCGAGCAGTGCGTTGTCCGTAAAGGGGGTTATCTTAGTCCAGCTCTCCCCAGCATCGATACTCTCAAGAACTAGCCCGGCATCACCGACAGCCAATTGCTGAGACCCAAACTTGCACAACCCATAGAGTGCATCATGGGATGTGCCTTTATAGACTTGAGTAGCGCTACTGTATGACGCGCCAGATAAAAACACACCGAGGGCGACCACTAAGCGAGCAAGTAAACGGAAATTCATGGCTTAGCTACCTAGTCGTCTGATAGCAGGGATGGTCATATATTTCTCGTAAAGTCCTTCCTGATTCCAGCCTGACTTAAAGCCACCGCGAATTTCATCCGCATGATAGAAACGACTCATCCGATTGGACTGAATATCATGCACGTGACACTTAGTCCAAGACCAGCCTGGATGATCGCCGTCCATCTTAACGGTATCGCCATCAACGAATTGACTGGTGGTAACCTGTACTGATTTCCAGAGTTCACCGCGTCGATCGTAAGTGACACAAGCGACAAACATCATCGTTCTGGTATCAAGCCAAACGCGCTTCTTGCCCACTGGTGCGCGGGGGAAGCCGGTTGGCTCTAGATCGATAACCATTACTTCTGGAATCATTTCCATAGAGGTCTCAAAGAAGGTCTTGCCCTCAGGTCCACCATGAACACTTGGCTCTGAGTTAGGATTACTGCCGTGCCAGTTCTGACTGACACCACCTAACATGGGCTTGCGTGCAACAATTTCATAATTGCCCCAGGTAAGCATCGGATCGCCAGCACACCACCCATCTGACAAGAACAGAGTAATACCCGGAACCAATGGCTCAAAACGCTGGCTTGAAGGGAAACGACGCACGCGCTTAAAGGCGGGAATATAGCCATAGAGATCAGGGAATTTACGCTGATCGTAGTACCAGGTATTTACAAAGGAGGTACCGCGGGAGTCATTGGGATAGGTAAACCAGATTGCGTTGTAACGCAGCAAATCTTCACGACCTTCCATATAAGGCGTATCGCTGTTGGTCAGACCAACAGTGTTCTGCTCCGCCCAGACAAAATCATACTGATACTGCTCTCTGCCATCGGGACCAATATCCCAGTCACGGATAGCGTACATCGCCGAATCATGACGCCCCCAACTCAGAGTTAGGTTGGCATATGCTTCCAGTCCGGTTTTGGCATCGGGAAACGGGTTTCCGCCAATCCAGGGCTCACCCTCTTGGGTGACAACATTATCATTTTCATCTAGTTTTGCTTTACCTTGGTTTTTAATAGTGGCTTCAAGGTATTCAGCAGGAAATAGCTTAGTAACGTCAGTAGTGGTCTCAACGATTTTGATCTGACGACCCTGCTCAAGCACTTCAATATAAGTAATAGGATCCAGAAGGTCTTGCACATGCTCAACGTTTTCGGAGGTTAGCATATCGCCAACTTTGATCTTACCTTTGGTGTAACTTTCGATAGACAACAGCTCTTCAGGGTAAGCTGCGGAGATATCTTGGGCCTGTGAAATTAACGGCCAAAGCGGCGTGAGAATACCAGCTCCTGCGACGCCCTTAGACACCTTATCGAGAAACATACGTCTACTATAATCATGTGTACATTCGTTATTGTTCATATTTCACTACTCCTTTTATTAATGCTTTTCTAATATTGCTTTTTTAGTTTTTTTAATTTTTAATTTACTGATACTGCGTTTTCTTCCTCAAAAGTTTTCCCTACAACCGAATTGTCAGCAACCTCAAAGAGATCGTCTTCGCCACTGCCTAACAAACCTTTAAGCGTCATAAATCGCGGCTTCACTAACCAGATTTCAAGTGGCAGCACGATCAATGCAACAACCATATTGATCAACATAACCATCACCAGTAGCAGCCCCATATCGGCCAGGAACTTGAGTTCCGAGAGGTAGTACCAGGGTAGGATGGCAATCAGCACGATAGTCGCGGTAAAGAAAATCGCCTTACCTGTGGTCACTACAGCCTTGCTGATGGCCTTGGCATGGTTATTACACTTGGCGTACTCTTCACAGATTCTACTGAGCAGATAGATGCCGTAGTCAATCCCGACGCCAACACCAATGGCAGAAATCGGCAAGGTATTCACATCCAGACCTATGCCCATCTGCACCATCACTGCGCCGAGAAAAACGTTTGAAATATTTACCGGAATTAACAGCAAGATACCCGCGGTAACCGAGCGATACGCATAGCTGCAGGTAACGAGAATAACCAGATTAAGCAGCCCCAGAATCACCCACTGATAGTAATCCACGGTGTCATTGATCGACTGCTGCAGGGCAATGGTGCCTGTACCCAAGCGTATGTTGAAACTCTCGTGCTCTAGACCTATCTCATCCAGTGCCGCGCGAGTCTGCTCAAGTGCCAGATCAACAGTTTCCTGTTTATTGTCTTTGTACCATAGGGAGACCGTGGCATTTTGCTGAACAAAGTCAGTGACATGTAAAAACGCTTTCGGGCCAGTGCCAATCATTACCGCGCCAGAGGCAGCGGTAACCGCCTGCTGGTTGCGATCCAGAGGCGACCACTTAGGATTGCCACCACTAAACAGACGATTAGCCTCGGGGAGATAATCGGCAAAGGAGAGTGTGGCCACAGGAGGATTGTCCTGCTTTTCCAAATTGCGCTGCAGTGCCAACATGGCAAATACCGTGTCCGACTGCCTAGCTACACGACTGGGATTATTAGCGTCTTTGGCCTCGAAAATAACTTCTAGAGTGTTAAGACCGGCGAAGTTTTGATTAATAGCAGAGACCGCCTGGTTATACTCCGAGTCTTCCCACAGCAGGCTGGTGCCCTCAACCGGGTTGCCCACTTTAATCTGTATCACCTGACCAATACTGACGACAACTAAAATCAGCGTGATAACGGCCGTAACCTTGCCGCGGAAACCGTGGGACAGTGTTGCGATTACAGCCAATACACTGTGCATCGCGCGATGCCAAAACTGGCCACCCTCTTTGTCCGCCCCAGTTATCACCGCCGCATTTTTTGGCTCCGGGAGCAGAGACAGCATTAGCGGCGACAACAGTACATTAGTGGGGAATAGAATCAGCGCCCAGAAACCACAGAAGATCGCGAATCGTTCCATAGCCGGTATGGGTGCAACGATGATCAGCAAAATACCGATCGCATCAGTAAAGATACCCAGACCACCGGGTGTCATCATCACCCCAAGTACGGTTTCTGCAGCCTTTTTCTTATCTTTGACCTGAGGATAAACCTCGTAATAGCGCTCAATAAACTGAACACAGTGACTAAAAGAGCGAGCCACTAATAGCAGTGGCACCACCATTATCAGAGGTTCAATGGGATAGCCTAACCAACCGACAAAGCCAAAACCCCAGACCGCGGCAACCGCACTGGTGACCACCGGAATAACCACGCCAACAAAGTTGGACATATAAATTATCAGAGAGGCGATCAGCGCGAAAATGGTTACACCAAAGATGCCCAGCATCGCAGCCTGGTGACTATAGACCCACCCGGTAAGCATCGGCTGCCCCGCGACATGAATCTCATGCTTGGCGTCGCGTTCGCTCTCAACCAAATTTTGCACGTAGCCAAACAGCTCGCCATAATCCACTAGGCGCTCAATAAAGGTTGCCTTGATAAGAGTTGCGGATTCATCTTGGGAGATTAGAAATGCTCGTGTATTAGGCGCTTTTTTAACTTTCTGACGGAAGTCGAGTACATCTTGCTCCGTTGTGGGAACCGCATCGCCCATCAGTGGCTGGCTTTCGATACCAAAGGGCGTCGCCTCAGAATAGCGCGCCTTTTCTGTTGCAATAGAGAGTATCTGATCGTGATCTACGCCTGCCGCGAGATCGATATCCCGAGTGAGATCCCATACTTTCTGCAAAGTATCTGGATTATAGATACTACCTTCTTTATTTTTCACCATGATGGTGACGGTAAGCGGATTACCAAAATTCGGATGGTCGGAAAACGTCTCAACGAAGGGATGATTTTTTGGAAGTAAATCAGAAAAGATCGTGCGCAATTCTACAAATTGCAGACCCACAGCAAAAAATAACGTTATCGCACCAAGCACTAGCAGCGACAGCGAAGAATTTCGCATAATTACCGCAGCCAATCTTGCCTGAAGAGGTTTGAGCATTGTTCCCCCAGTGATACTTATAATTATGACGTCCATCGATAGAGCCAATTTTTGGCAGTTAGCCGGCACCTCTAGGACTTTATGTTCCCAAGATACTATACTTTTTTTATAGTGTCCATTTGATAGTGTTACTAAATGACGCTTTTTGCGTTATTTAGTTCTTTTTTTTGTTTTTTTCGGTTTGAAACTGGATGCACTGAACTAACAGTCACTAAGTTATTCCGGCGTTGGCAGACATAACAGACTTTCGTTGCGATGTTAGAGTCAGAAAAGGCTCAGATCTAGGCCGCGGCATACCGACCAAACGGAACCCCGAGAACATGGGTGGCCAGTGCCTATAACTAAGGCACTGGCCACAGTTTTTATCAGAGTCGGCGAATTACTCAGGACTGCCCTGTAACGGAAAGATTTTAACCGGCACGCCATTTAATACAGCATTGCCACTAATCTGATCTATCAGCTGGTCATCTGTCAGATCGTTGCAACTAACCCCTTCCTGCTCGCTGGCAATGGCCAAACTAACCCCCAGCGCGCTTATGACCCCAACCATGAGGCAGATTCACCACACCGGGCATCACCTCGCCAACACGGGATTGAATACGCACCTGGGACTCATCCTCTAGTTTATGAGACGCCAGATCATCTGGGTGCATCAGCAACTGCCAACGCGGCTTGCCCTTTGCCAGACGATGGGATTAAGGTTACAGGCGCGGTAATGGGTCTTGATTTCAGGGTGCATCTTCTACTCTCCGATATTTTAATGCTGCTTTACAATAATCGAAGTGATTAAGGCCGTGGGGTGGAAGTTTGTGGATGGCGGGTATTGGTTGGAGCCCCCTCGTCTCTATGCTCAGTCGGGATGACAATTAAGAGTCTTTAATTCAGTAACAGATGAGATGCGATGCGACTCTGCTCGAATAACACCTAACCTGTCATCTCGAACGCATGTGAGAGATCTCGGGATCCCTCGTCGCTCCTCTCTGTCGGGATTACAAATTGGGGGCTCTGTCGGGATTACGAATCAAACCCTGTGTCGAGATAACAAATCAAACGCTGTATCGAGATAACGAATTGAGCAATCTGGCAGGAGACAGAATATAGCGAACCCAGTGCTGCAGGCCATACTCCGGCAAACAGCAAACACTACGCCGTAATTTTCCCCGCAATAAACGCCTGAACCGCATCCTGATCATTGTCCAATACTACGTAGTGCTCTTCTTTCTCAAATAGATCCGCCATATGAGTCGGCAACTCTGGATCAGCGGGATAACCCGCTTCACGGACTGCATCGGGAAACTTCGCCGGGTGGGCTGTGGCCAAGGTTACCATCGGCGTGTCATTATTAGCCCGACAGTGACGTGCCGCATCCAAACCAATGGCTGTGTGCGGATCCATCAGATAATCACTCTCCTGCAAGACACTGCGGATCATCTCCAACATGCCGTCATTGTCACAGCGATAGCTAGAAAACAGTTTCCGTGCTTCGATCAAGGCTGAATCACTGAGGTTCATATGGCCGGCTTTAGCGTCTTTCATTAACTCGGCAATCGCCGGGCCGTCACGATCGTAGAGATCAAACAGCAGACGCTCAAAATTGCTCGAGATCATAATATCCATGCTCGGCGCCAAGCTCTGTTCAAGGGGCCGTGTGCTATGGTCATTGTCGCTAATACAGCGATGTAAAATATCATTTTGGTTGGTCGCGATCACGAGCTGCTCGATAGGCAGGCCCATTTTATGGGCCAAATAACCGGCGAAAATATCGCCAAAGTTACCCGTGGGCACCGAAAATGATACTTTTCTAGCGGGGCCACCCAAAGACAGCGACGCCCAAAAATAGTACACAATCTGAGCCATGATTCGTGCCCAGTTGATAGAGTTAACCGCTGCCAGTTGTCGACCCTCGGGCAAAAAAGACTGATCATTGAAGCTGTTTTTAACCATGTTTTGGCAGTCATCAAAATTGCCATGCATGGCGATGTTATGAATATTATCGGCAACGACGGTGGTCATCTGACGGCGCTGAACTGCAGACACTCGGTTGTGCGGATGCAAGATAAACATATCAATATTCTTACAGCGGCGACAACCTTCAATAGCAGCTGAGCCTGTATCACCTGAAGTCGCCCCCATAATGACTACCTTTTGACCTCGTTTGACCAAAATATAGTCCAACAGGTTACCCAAAAATTGTAGCGCAAAATCTTTAAATGCCAGTGTGGGCCCGTGAAACAGCTCCATGATCCACTCATTGTGACCCGTCTGCACCAGCGGTGCGGTGCCGCCATGACGGAATGTGGCATAGGACTGATCAATTAACTTTTTAAGATCCGCTTGCGGAATCTCGCCGCCGACGAAAGGGCTGATAATTTTGAAAGCCAGATCTGCATAAGACAGTCCCGCCCATGAGGCAATTTCATTTTGACTAAAGACAGGCAAAGACTCGGGCACATAGAGGCCTCCATCTGGTGCCAAACCCGTCAGAACAACCTCCTCAAAGCTTTTTGGTTCACCGCCTCCACGCGTACTGATATATTTCATGTCACTGGGTTCCTATACTTTACTGGTCTAAATGCTCGACGCGGATGAAATTCACGCGACCACGCACAGTTGCCAATTTCTCGATAAGCTCAACGGCTTCATCGAGAAACTTTTCCTTGGTCACATTGGTCAAAATAATCACGTCCACATACTCTTCACCCGCCGGTTGCTCGCGCTGGATGATCGCTTCGATACTAATACCAGTATCACCCATAATCTTAGT
>Ga0114997_10000904_pt1 | contig 24711 bp, 23 predicted proteins | sample ArcticOcean_MG_C_2_FD_87045 | JGI IMG/M metagenome (GOLD analysis project Ga0114997, IMG submission 87045) | Marine microbial communities from western Arctic Ocean - ArcticOcean_MG_CB4_136 | ecosystem: Environmental > Aquatic > Marine > Oceanic | place: Arctic Ocean: Canada Basin | collected... | reverse complement strand
CGACAAATTTTGGTAACCTTAACCGTCCACACTTCTCTTCTTAAATTTTTACTTTTTAAATAGCTAATTGGGTTTAAAACGCCCAATAATCCTCACTAATCTATTGATTAAACAATAATTTTACTGAGAAAGTGTGCTGCTTATAAGCTAAAATAAAAGTAAATCAAGCATTTAGCATTTAAATAAATGAGTAAATATATCAATAAATACATGGTTTTTTTTGATTTTTTGCTATTACTAAATTAATAATTGAAAAATATAGATGATATACAGTTCAAATAAAATAATTAAAATAATTAAAAAAAATGTTGAGATTACATTTGTTTCTTTATTGTTAATTTTCACAATTATTAGCACCACGCTATATACCGATTACAAGAAGCTGATTAAAAAAAATTATATAGATGCAATAAATAATATTTACTTTCAAAAAAGTTTAAATGAAATTTTTAATAATTTAACTCCTAGATACAAAAGTATAGATCATAAAATTTCTAAAGGTGAAACATTTGATAAAATATTAAATAATTATTCTGTTCCAAATGATGAAATTATAAAAATTAAAAAAATTTTGATCTCAAATTATGATTTAAATAATCTTAAAACTGATTTTAGTATAAAATTTACAATTGACCAATCAAATAATAGAAATATTACCTCGTTTACCTTTCCTATATCTAGAACTAAAAAAATTCAATTAACTAAGAATTTAGAAACAGATTTATTTGAAAAAAAAGAAATTATTACAAATTTAAATAGAAAAATTATTTTTAAAGAAGGAAAAATTTTACAGAGTTTATACAGAACTGGTATTGATTTAGGAGTTCCACCAAACATAATTGTTGAGTTTGCAAGAATTTATGGATTCCAAATTGATTTCCAAAGAGATATTAAAAAAAATGATAACTTTCAAATTATGTATGAAGTTTTTGAAGATGATAATGGTAAAATATTTGAAACAGGTAATATCATCTTTGCAGATCTAAAACTAACTGGATTAAATAATGCTTTCTATTATTTTGATAAAAAGGGAAGTGAAGGTCACTATGATGAAAATGGCAGAAGTGTCAAAAAGCCATTGATGAAAACACCTATTAACGGTGCAAGACTTTCTTCTGCTTTTGGAATGAGAAAACACCCCATAGATGGCTTTAACAAAATGCATAGAGGAACAGATTTTGCAGCACCTATGGGTACACCAATCATGGCTTCAGGCAATGGTGTTATAACAAGAGCGCGATGGTGTGGTGGAGGAGGAAATTGTATTAAAATAAAACATAACACAACCTATCAAACAGTTTATGCACATATGAAAAATTTTGGACGTGGAATAAAAGAAGGGATAAGAGTTAAACAGGGTCAGATAATTGGATATGTTGGTTCAACAGGAAAATCTACAGGACCACACTTGCATTATGAGGTAATAAAAAATGGAAAAAAAATTAATTCCCAAGCACTAAAATTACCTTCTGGAAAAACACTTATAGGTGAAGAAAGAAGATTATTTGAAGTTGCAAAAATTAAATTAGATGTTCTGAAATCTGAAATAATTATTGGCTTAGATTAACTTGCAACAGATTTTTTTTCTGTTGCAATCTTATTAACTGTTTTTGCAACTTTTGGCTCTGAAATATTTTTTTTTAAAGATTCGCTCTCAACTTTAACATCTTTTTCAACCTTAGCTTCAATTTCGATAGGCTTCTCGGTTGCAACAGAAGTTGAATTGACCCTAGCTATTCTAGCACTTTCCTGTTCATTCTGAACCCTGGTAAAATGATCAGCGTGTTGAAAATAGCTTTCAGATAAAATTTTATCTTCATTTGCCAGAGCTTCTCTTGCCAATTCATTGTACTTTTCAATTAATTTTACTGCATTATGATTATTTCTTCCTGGAACACTTCTTCGAAAATTATCATTATTAGAAAATTTTGACCCTTCATTATTATTTCTAAATGGAGGTCTTCTATTATTATTACTTCTATATGCAGGTCTTCTATTGTTAATATTATTATTGTTTCTAAATGTTACCATTTTATACCTTTTAATTAAATTTTAGTGCTGATTATACAGCGATCATTATTTCCATAATCTTTTATGGATTTATTTACGTAAAAACCTTCTTTTTTTAATATCTTTTTAACTTTATTTTTTTGATTAAACCCAATCTCTAAAATAAATTTACCATTTTTTTTAATCAGATTTTTTGCTCTATTAATAACTTTTCTGATTTTTGAAAAACCATCTAACCCACCATTTAAAGCTAACTTTGGTTCAAAGTTAACAATATCTTTTTTCAAATATTTTAAACACAACGACTCAACATAAGGTGGATTTGAAACAACTATATCATATTTCCCAATTTTAAAATTGTCAACACTTGAATGAAAAAACTTTACTCTATTGGTCAAGTTGAGTTTTTTTGCATTAAATTTACTTACAATTATACTTTTTTTTGAGATGTCTATTCCAGTTCCATAAAAATTGGGTTTTTCTTTGAGTATGGACAAGATAATGCATCCAGAACCAGTTCCAATATCGAGAACTTGTAATTTTGATTTTGTTGAATAAATTTTTAAAATTTGCTCTATTATTAATTCAGTATCTGGCCTTGGAATTAATACATCTTTATTAACATAAAACTCATATTTCCAAAACTCTTTTTTATTTATTAGGTAAGCAATTGGTTCGCCTTTTTTTCTTCTTTCAATTAAATCTTTAAATTTTTCAAATTGTTTTGAGTCTAAAGGTTTTTTAGGATTTAAAATGATATGTTTTTTATCTCTCTTAATTGAACTTGATAATAATATCTCACTATCAATTTGAGGATTAGATATTTTATTTTTTTGTAGGATTTTGATTCCCTGATTCAGAGTATTTTCTATATTCATTTTAATTAAGATTGCTTAATTTTTCTTCTTGTGCTTGTAGTGTTAAACTTTCCACCATCTCATCAAATGCTTCACCCTCTAAAAAAGCTTCAAGTTTATGCAGTGTGAGATTTATACGATGATCTGTTACTCTTCCTTGTGGAAAATTATATGTTCTAATTCTTTCTGATCGATCTCCAGTTCCTATTTTACTTTTCCTATCAAGTGATCTTTCACTCTCTATTCGTGATCTTTCCAATTCATAAAGTCTTGATCTTAAAATTAACATCCCTTTTGCTTTATTTTTATGTTGTGATTTTTGATCTTGTTGAGATACAGATAAACCAGTTGGAATATGGGTAATTCTTACAGCGCTGTCTGTTGTATTTACTGATTGCCCTCCTGGGCCACCCGCTCTAAAAACATCAATTCTCAGATCTGAATCATTTATTTTTATATCAACCTCCTCAGCTTCTGGCAAAACAGCCACTGTTGCAGCTGAAGTGTGAATTCTTCCTTGCGTTTCTGTGTCTGGAACTCTCTGAACACGATGAACTCCACTTTCATACTTTAAGGTTGAATAAATATTCTTTCCTCTAATTGATGCAATAACTTCTTTAAGTCCTCCTGCCTCACTCTGGGATATGCTTATTAATTCCAGTTCCCATTTCTTTTTATTGCTAACTTTTTCATACATATTAAAAAGGTCTGAAGCAAATAAGCTTGCTTCTAAACCACCAGTACCAGCCCTAATCTCTATAATTGCATTTTTTTTATCTGCATCATCTTTGGGTAATAGAAATAATTTTAATTTTTTTTCTATTATTCCATTTTCTAAACTAAGGTCTTTTAATTCAGTTTCGGCCATTACTTTAAACTCTTCATCACTATCAGAATCATCTAAAATTTTTTCTAAATCTTTTTTTTCTGCTTCATATGAAAAGTATTTTCTAGCATCATCAATTATCTCATTTAAATCTGAGTATTCTTTTGACTTTTCAGCAAAATGTTTTTTATCTACATCACCTGTTGATAATTCTTTCTCTAATAAAGAGTGCTTGGATATTAATTCTTCAATAGTTTTTAGAGGTATCATTATAATTTTTTATTTATTTCAGCCACTTTTTTTTCAACTTGGCTTACTACTTCATCTATAATGTTATCAGTTAGTACTTTTTCAGATTGAATACCAGACAAATAAAGCATGTTGTTACCTTTTCCACCCCCTGTGATTCCTATATCTGTCATCGCAGCTTCTCCTGGACCATTAACCACACATCCAATTATTGACAATGTTATTGGAGTTTTTATATGTGCAAGTTTCTCTTCTAGAATTTTTACTGTATTTATTACTGGAAATGCTTGTCTGGCACATGATGGACATGAAATTATTTTAACACCTCTATTTCTTAAGTTAAGTGACTTTAAGATTTCATTTCCAACTTTAATTTCTTTAGGAGGGCTATCAGATAATGAAATTCTTATAGTATCTCCAATTCCATCCATTAAAAGTGAGCCTACTCCTATAGAAGATTTTATACTTCCAGAAACAAAACTACCTGCCTCAGTGATTCCGAGATGTAAAGGATAGTCACATACTTTTGATAGTTGTCTGTAAGCTGCAATTGATAAGAATACATCAGATGATTTTACACTTATCTTAAAATTAAAAAAATCTTGATCTTCTAAAATTTTAATATTTCTTAATGCGCTTTCTACTAAAGCTTCTGGGCAAGGCTCCTTAAATTTTTCTAGAATATCTCTCTCAAGTGATCCTGCATTTACTCCAATTCTAATTGAACAATCATTATTTTTAGCTGCACTTAAAACTTCATGAATTTTTAATTTATCTCCAATATTACCTGGGTTAATTCTCAAACACTTTGCTCCATTTTCAGCAGCCTCAACTGCTCTCTTATAATGAAAGTGTATATCTGCAACTATTGGCACTGATACACTTTTAACTATTTCTTTAAGTGCTGAAGTTGATTCTTTGTCTGGACATGAGACTCTTACGATATCTGCTCCTTCCTCTGCAATGTCATTAATTTGTTTAATTGTAGCTTTAACATCCGTTGTTAAAGTGTTTGTCATAGATTGAACTGATATTGGACTATCTCCTCCAACTTTAACATCACCAACATTAATTATTTTTGTTTTTCTGCGTTTAATATCTCTAAAGGGTCTTACACTCATTATGGTTAATCCAATTTAAATTCTTTATGAAGGACAGCAATTGCTTTTTTTATATTTTTTTGAGAAATCAAAACAGAAATTTTTATTTCAGAGGTTGAAATAACCATAATATTAATCTTTTTTGAAGCCAATGCTTGAAACATTCTATAAGTGATTCCAGGTGTTGTTATCATTCCAACTCCTATAATTGATACTTTGGATACACTATCATCATATAAAATTTTTCTAAACGAGATTTTTTTATTTTGTTTTATTATCTTTTCAGTTTTTTTTAGGTCTTCTAAATTAATAGTAAACGTTAAGTCTGTTTCCATACTATTTAGAGAAATATTTTGTACTACCATATCTACATTAATTTGATTAAGTGATAATGGCTTAAAAATAGATGCTGCCACACCAGGTTTATCTTTAACACCAATCATAGTAACCTTAGCATCATTTTTTGTTGACGTGATACCAGTTATAATTTGATCACTAAAAGCTTTTTTATTACTTGTTATTAAGGTGCCTTTTTTTCTTACAAAAGAAGATTTTACTGAGAAACTTATGTTATTTAATTTAGCATCCTGAACAGAAGTTGGTTGCATAACTTTTGCACCAAGAGAAGCCATTTCAAGCATTTCATCATAAGAAATTTTTTTAATTTTCTTTGCTTTAGAGTGTGTTCTGGGATCTGTTGTATACACTCCGTCAACATCTGTATAAATGTCACAAGCACTTGCATTAAAAAATTTAGCCAACATTATTGCGGAAGCATCTGTTCCACCCCTACCCAGTGTTGTAATTCTGTTATCCAAATTAATTCCTTGAAAACCAGTTATAATAGGTATCCCACCCAAGTTAATATATTTTAATATTTTATTTTTATTTATTTTGCTTATTCTTGAAGTAGTATGTGGGCCCTCAGTAATTATGGGTAATTGCCAAGACATCCAGGATCTTGATTTATAGCCAAGATGTTTTAATCTTCCTGCTATTAGTGCGCAAGCCACTTGTTCACCCGATGATAATAGAACATCATATTCTGCTGGATCAAAATTGTTACTTAATTCTCTTGTTTTTTTTATTAAGTCGTTCGTTACCCCACTCATTGCTGAAGAAACTACGATCACTCCAATATTTTTCTTTTTGTAAGAACCGATTATATTGGCTACTTCCTTAATTCTATCTATATCTCCTACAGAGGTTCCACCAAACTTTAAAACAACAGTTTTCATTGATTTTTATAATAAATTTATATTTGATAAAATACATCTTAATTGTTATGTCCACAAGTGATCTATTATGAATTCAATAAATAAAAAAGAAATAGAAAAATTTTCCAAAATTGCTGAAGAATGGTGGAATCCCCAAGGAAAATTTAAGCCACTGCATAACTTTAACCCAATAAGAATTAAATACATAAGAGACAATATAATCAAAGATTTTAATATTAAGTCCCTAGACAAACCATTCAAAAATCTCAAGATATTAGATATTGGATGTGGTGGAGGATTATTGTCAGAACCAATGTGTAGACTAGGTGCTAATGTAGTTGGAATAGATGCTTCAAAAAAAAATATTGGGGTTGCAAAACTTCATGCAAAAAAAAATAAGCTTAAAATAGACTATAAGGTTGCATCACCAGAAAAACTTAAAACTAAAACAAAATTTGATGTGATCTTGAATATGGAAATAGTTGAACATGTTGAGGATGTAGATTTTTTTATTAAAGAAAGTTCAAAGTTATTAAAAAAAAATGGCATAATGTTTTTAGCAACTCTAAATAAAACATTAAAATCTTATGTATTTGCAATTATAGGTGCTGAGTATATCTTAAAATGGCTACCTATTGGCACTCATGATTGGGAAAAATTTATTAAACCCAATGATTTAATAAAAATTTTAAAAAAAAACAATTTATCACTAAAAAAATTAGAGGGTATGAAATATAATATGCTGGATAACAGCTGGAAGGTTGATAGCGACACCTCTATTAATTATATTATGAAATTTATAAAAAATTAATTAGTAGTATTTTTTATCCAGGGTATCATTTCTACTTCTATACCTTCCTCTTTTAATTCTATAAGATCCTCTCTTGTTGCTGTGCCATAAATTCCTTTTGTAGACTTTTTATTTTCATAATGTACAGTTCTTGCTTCATAAGAAAAATTTTCACCTACATAATCAAAGTTTTTTTTAATAAATTTTTGGTATTTTAATAACATTTGCTTTGTTTCTATATATTTCTTAATTTTTTTGTCAGTCTTAAAATTATTTTTTTGTGCAAGTATGCTCGGGGACATTAAAGTTTTTTCAACATTTTTTGAATTGCAGATATGACAATTAAGAAATCGTTGTTTTTTTAATTTTTCATACTCTGCAGAAGAAGAAAACCAGCTATCAAAAGAAATGTCACAATCTTTACATATAAGTTTATATTTAATCATGCTTTATAAGTTAACTTCTATAATCTGTATTGATCTCTATATATTTTTTTGTTAAATCCATAGTATAAGCTGTGAAATTTTTTTTTCCTAAATTAAGTTCAATGGTTATATCAATTTTTTTTTCTTTACTCATATATGTAAATGCATCCTCTTCAGTATATGTTTTTGATAACTGACCTTTTTCAATAATCTTTAGAGGCCCTAGTTTGATAGATAGTTTATTTATCTCAATATCAACATCTGTTTTACCTATGGCCATTATAATTCTACCCCAGTTCGGATCGTTACCCGCAATAGCAGTTTTTACTAGAGGTGAATTTGCAATTGAAAAAGCAATTTTTTTTGCATCATCTTCTGTTCTTGACTTCATAACATTAATTGTAATAAAATTAGATGCACCCTCACCATCAGCAACTATTCTTTTCGCTAAACTTAGTAATACTGAATGCAAAGCAGCATCAAAATCTCCAATTTTTTTATCAGTGATATTTTTTATATTTACATTTTTAATTTTTCCAGTTGAAAAAATAGAAACCATATCGTTTGTACTTGTATCTCCATCACAGCTAATTGCATTGAACGTTGTTTCAATATTTTTTTTTAGTAATTTATTTAAAATATCATTTGAGAGATCAGCATCTGTAAAAATATAACCCAGCGTGGTTGCCATATTTGGAAAAATCATTCCTGAACCTTTTGCTATTCCATATATTTTTATTTTTCTATTTCCTATTTCACACTCTTCCATCGCAAGTTTTGGCTTTAAATCAGTCGTCAGTATGCCAAGTGCAGCTTTCATCCAAATATACTTATTTTGAATATATTTAATTTTTTTTACTAATTCTGGAATATTTTTTTTAATTTTTTCTGTTGGGTATTTTTCACCTATTGTCCCTGTACATCCAAAAAGAATTTCATCCGCTGATATTTTTTTTGGATAATCTTCATCTTCTGTTTGTTTTTTTGATAGTCTTATTGATGCCTCTTCTGCTATTTCTTTTAAACCTCTGTAGCCATCCAAACCTGTAAAAGTATTAGCATTTCTAGTATTAATTATAAGTGATTTTATTCTTTTACATTTTATATTTAGATTCCATTTTATGTTCTCTGAAATTATTTTTGACTGCGTATAAACAGAGGCGTAGTTTGCGCCATCCCTGAAATAAAACATAACCAAGTCATCTCTTGATTTACCGTATAAATCTGCACTAATAGTTGATATCGAAACTCCCTCTATATGATCTAAATCTTGAAAGTCATTCATTTTTGACTTTAAAGTGTATGAGTTGATAAAGTTTTTAAGATTTATTGCCATCTATTTAAAATATTTATTTAATACTTATATTAAAAGTTATAATTAACTATATATCAAAAATTAGATGCTTAATCCTTTAAATCTTATCTCAAAGTTCATTAAATCTAGCAATCAGAAAGAGCTTGATAGAATTGCTAAAATTGTTGAAAAGGTTAGTTTTTTTGAAAATAGTGTTAAAGAATTTTTAGACGAAGACTTTCCAAAAAAAACAAGAGATTTTAAACAAAGACTCAGTGAAGGTGAAGATGTCAATGACTTATTGCCTGAGGCTTTTGCTCTTGTAAGAGAAGCTTCCAAAAGAACCAGGGATGAAAGACATTACGATGTTCAAATAATAGGAGGTGTTGTGCTGCATGAAGGAAAAATTGCAGAAATGAGAACTGGTGAAGGAAAAACACTAACCATATGTCTTGCCGCCTACTTAAATGCTTTGGGTAATGCAGGTGTTCATATTGTAACTGTTAATGATTACCTAGCAAAAAGAGATTCACAAGAAATGGGTAAAATTTATAAATTTTTAGGAATAACTTCTGGATACATTAGTAACGATCAAGATGACCATGAAAGAAAAGAAAATTATAATTATGACATAACATATGCAACTAATAGTGAATTAGGATTTGATTATCTAAGAGATAATATGAAATTTGCTAAAGAAGAAATGGTTCAAAGAGGGCATGTTTACACTATTGTAGATGAAATAGATTCTTGTTTAATAGATGAGGCTAGAACTCCATTGGTAATTTCTGGAGCAGCTGAAAATAAAACAGAACAATATCTTGCAATTGATAAGCTTATTAAAAAGTTAATACCAGAGCATTACGAAATAGATGAAAAAGATAAAAATATTTTACTTACAAATGCAGGAATAAATACTGTAGAGGAAATATTCTCAAACGCAGGAATTTTAAAAAATGATAACTTTTATGATCCAGAAAACTTAGGTTTAGTACATCATGTCAATCAATCATTACGTGCCAACCATTTATTTGAAAAAGGAAGAGACTATATAGTTAAAGATGGAGCATTAAAAATTATTGATGAACTTACTGGAAGAATATTAGAAGGAAGAAGATTTGGAGATGGGCTTCACCAAGCTCTTGAAGCCAAAGAAAAAATAGATGTACAGGCAGAAAACCAGACTCTTGCCTCAATAACTTATCAAAATTATTTTAAACTTTATGATAAAATCTCTGGATGCACGGGAACTGCAGCAACAGAATCTGAAGAGTTTTATGAAATATATAATTTGATTGTTGTAATTATTCCTACAAATAAAAAGATGATAAGAGAAGATTGGAATGATCAAATTTTTAGAACTGAGTTAGAAAAAAATAAAGCTATCGTAAAAAAAATTTTCGAATGCCACAAGCAAGGTCAGCCAATTTTAGTTTTTACATCCAGCATTAATAAGTCCGAAATTTATTCAAAATTACTAGATAAAGAAAAAATAAAACATGTTGTTTTAAATGCAAAAAATCATGAAAATGAAGCTGAAATTATATCAAATGCTGGAAAGATGAATTCAGTTATAATTACTACAAGTATTTCTGGTCGAGGTGTTGATATTCAGCTAGGCGGGAAAAAAGGAAGTCAACCTGATGAAGAGCTTTTAATAAATAAGAATAAAATAAAATCATTAGGTGGATTATATGTGATTGGCACTGAAAGAATGGAATCTAGAAGAGTCGACAATCAAGCCAGAGGAAGATCTGGACGGCAAGGTGATGAAGGAAGCTCAATTTTTTATGTCAGTTTAGATGATGACTTGATGAGAATTTTTGGTTCAGAATCCATGAATAATATTCTTCAAAAACTTGGATTAAAAGATGGAGAAAGTATCGATCACCCTTGGATTAATAAAGCCCTAGAAAGAGCGCAACAAAAAGTTGAGGCAAGAAACTTTGATATAAGAAAAAATTTACTAAAATTTGATGATGTGCTAAATGATCAAAGACATGTAATATTTTCTCAAAGGAACAATGTAATGAATAGTGAAAAAATCTTTGATTATTCAGATGAATTTTTATCAGAAATTACAGGCCATTTAATTAATTTAAAGACCCAAAAACTCACAAATATCAAAAACAGTGAATTTAGCAATCAATTAAAAATTTTACTTGGAAAAAGTGTAGATGAAAGTGAGTTTAAAGATCTATCTAATTCAAAAGATAAAGATTTTAAAGAGAATATTAATTCTAAATTTATGAAATCAAGAAACGAGAGAATTAGAATATTAGATGAAACAAAAGCGAAAGAAATTGAAAAAAGAATTCTTCTTCAATGCATTGATTTAAATTGGAAATCACACATTCAATATCTTGAGCAGCTAAGACAGGTTATAGGACTTAGGTCTTACGGTCAGAGAGATCCATTAGTTGAATATAAAAAAGAGGCCTTCCATCTTTTTGAAAATTTATTAAATAAATTAAAAATTGATTTTGTAACAATCCTAATCAATTTACAAATAGTTCAAGAGCCTACTCAAGAAAAAGAAGTTCTCAAACCTGTTGAGATTGATCCAAAATATATTGGGAAAAAAATGAGTAGAAATGAGCCTTGCTTATGCGGATCTGGTAAAAAGTATAAAAAATGCTGTGGTGCCCTATAAAAAAAATATTAAATAACTCAACACAACTAATATTAAAAAAAAAATTCCCAAATTTATCTTTGATTGAAAAAATTTTTCAATAATTATATTAAACATATTTTTTTTCATACTCAGCGTATTCAGATCATCTAATTGACTGACAAGTCCTTTTGACCTTCCAAGGGTTAAAAATTTATTTTTTCTATGATCTAAAACTTTGTCCCTACTCATATTAAAAAATTCATTTAAATTATTTTCTATAGATTTTCTTACATTGTCTAAAATTAAATCTCTATCCCTGTGAGCTCCACCAATTGGTTCTGAAATAATTTCATCAATTACATTTAATTCTAATAGATTTTTTGATGATAATTTCATCGCTTTTGCAGCATCTAGTGTTTTTGTAGGATCTCTCCATAAAATAGTAGCACATCCTTCTGGAGATATTACTGAGTAAATTGCATTTTCCAACATAATAACTTTGTTAGATGAGGCTAATGCTATAGCACCACCTGAACCGCCTTCTCCAATAATAATTGCAAATGTTGGTACACTTATTGACATACAACATTCTATTGATTTTGCTATTGCCTCAGCCTGCCCTCTTTCTTCAGCCCCAACTCCTGGATACGCCCCTGGTGTATCTATGAACGAAATTATTGGTATATTAAATTTATCTGCAAGTTTCATTAATCTTATAGTTTTTCTATAACCCTCAGGTCTCATCATTCCAAAATTTCTCTCAATTCTAGTTTCAAGACTATTTCCTTTTTCTTGACCTATGACTAAAACTGATTTTTCATTAAACTTTGCAAATCCGGCTATGACAGATTTATCCTCCCCATAAAACCTATCACCTGATAGTGGAATAAAACCTTCAAACAAATTATCTATAAAAAATTTTGCTTTGGGCCTATCCTCATGTCTTGCAACTAATGTTGTTTGCCACGGGTCTAGATTAGAATAAATTTCTTTTAATTTTTCATCTATTTTCTCTTGTGATTTGGAAATTTTTTTTGTATCCACCTCAGAAAGGCCATCTTTATTATAGGGATTTTTTAACTTTTCTACTTCAGACTCTAAGTTTTTAATGTCTGTTTCAAAGTTTAAATAATTTTTCATTTGAATAAATTAATTATTGATTAATTAACAAAAAAGGCAATAAAATGTTTTAAATAATTAATTATAATACAAGGGTTATTACTTTATTTATTTAATATTTGACTTAGCTCAATTTAGGTTTTAATGTTTATTTATTGGGAGAGATTACATTTTTTGTAGCGCCGAAGGAGCAACCACCCCGGAAACTCTCAGGCAAAAGGACCAATATTAAACATAACACTCTGGAAAGAGATTTAATCTCGCCGATGGAGTAAAACTCTCAGGCACAAATACAGATGGGGCTATATTTTGTGTGCTATGAAAAATCAATATACAAAGATTCACAATCTATCAGTTTCTAATGATTTACTAAATTTTATTAATAATGAACTGCTCAAAGATACAGAAGTTTCATCAGAAAAATTTTGGAAAGGCTTTGATAGGGTGATTCATGAGCTGGCCCCAAAAAATAAAGAATTAATTCAAATTAGACAAGATCTACAAAAAAAAATAGATAGTTGGCATATTAAAAATAGAGATAATGAAATTAACTTTGAAATATATAAAAAATTTTTAAAAGAAATTGACTACCTAAAAGAAGTCGGACCTGACTTTAAAATTAAAACCAAAAATGTTGATGAAGAAATAACCAGTATTGCTGGGCCTCAACTGGTAGTGCCAATCATGAATGGGAGATATGCACTTAATGCAGCTAATGCAAGATGGATGAGCTTGTATGACAGTTTATATGGTACTGATATAATTGAACAGTCTGAAGATAGTGTTTCTCAGAGATATGATCCCTTAAGAGGGGAAATGGTCATAAAATACGGAAAAGACTTTTTAGATAAATATTTTCCACTAGAAAATTTAAATTGGCATAATATTACAGGATTTAAAATTAACGATGGTTCTTTTATTGTATTGAAAGACAATATTGAAATACTACTAAAAGATAAAAATAAGTTTATTGGTTATAGAGGGGAGGACAATAATCCCTCTGCAATAATTCTTAAAAATAACAACCTTCATTTAGAGATTCTTGTGGACCCAAAAGCTTTTAGTGCCCAACAAGACCCTGCTAACATTAGTGACATTATAGTTGAAGCAGCAATTTCAACTATTTGTGACAATGAAGATAGTGTTGCTGCAGTTGATGCGGAAGATAAAGTTATTTGCTACAGAAATTGGCTTGGTTTAATGAAGGGTGATTTAAAATCAATATTTGAGAAAAATGGAAAAACCTATGAGCGCAAGTTAAACCCTGACAGAAGTTATATTTCTAAAGATGGAAAAAAATTAAAATTACATGGAAGAAGTCTGTTGCTAGTAAGAAATGTTGGGCATCTTATGACGAACCCTGCGATTATTTTAAAAGATGGATCTGAAATACCAGAGGGTATCATGGATGCTTTTATAACTTCAGCAGCATGTCTTCATGATATAAAAGAGAAAAAGAATTCAAGAAGTGGTTCAATTTACATTGTAAAACCTAAGATGCACGGGCCTGATGAAACTTCATTTACAAATTTAATCTTTACTAAAGTTGAGGAAGTTTTAGGATTAGAAAAATTTACTTGTAAGATTGGTATCATGGATGAAGAAAGAAGAACTTCTGCAAATTTAAAAGAATGTATTAGAACTCTTGAGAGTAGAGTATTTTTTATTAACACTGGATTTTTAGACCGAACTGGAGATGAAATGCACACCTCCATGGAGGCTGGCCCTATGATTAAAAAAGGGGATATGAAATCTTCAAAATGGATTGGTGCATATGAAAATAATAATGTTGATGTAGGTCTTATGTGTGGTCTTTCAGGTAAAGCTCAAATTGGTAAAGGAATGTGGGCAATGCCAGATAAAATGAGAGATATGATGAAACAAAAAATAGGTCATTTAAATGCTGGAGCAAATTGTGCTTGGGTGCCCTCTCCTACAGCAGCAGCTCTTCACGCACTTCACTATCATGAAATCAATATTTTTGAAAAACAAAAAGAATTAAAAAATAGACAGAAAGCAAGATTGGATGATCTTTTGACCATACCAATAGCCAACAGGCCAAATTGGTCTATTGAAGAAGTTAATTCTGAAATTTCTAATTCTGCACAAACGCTTTTGGGTTATGTGGTAAGATGGATTGATCAAGGCGTAGGCTGCTCTAAAGTGCCTGATATCAACAACATTGGTTTAATGGAAGATAGAGCTACCTTAAGAATCTCATCTCAACATATAGCTAATTGGATTCATCATGGAATTTGTACAAGCAAACAAGTTCTAGAAATAATGAAAAAAATGGCAAAAATTGTTGATGAACAAAACAAAGGTGACAAGTTGTATCAAAATATGGCACCAAATTTTGATAAGTCAGTTGCTTTCAAAGCTGCATGTGATTTAATTTTTCAAGGTAGATCACAGCCCTCTGGATATACAGAACCATTACTACACCTAAACAGATTAATTAAAAAAAATTAATCAGAGTTAGTTTTTATCCCAGTTCTATTTTTGAAAGCAGAGTATAAAGTTCCATCATCAAGATTTTCTATTTCTCCACCCACTGGTAATCCTTGTGCTAATTTAGTAACTTTTGTATTTGTTTTTTTAAGACTATCTTCAATATAATAAGCTGTGGTTTGACCTTCAACTGTTGCACTAGTTGCTAATATAACTTCCTCAATATTATCTCTAACAACTCTTTCAACTAATGAATCAATCAAGAGGTCTTCTTTTCTTTGACCAGAAGATGAAATTGTTCCACCAAGAATATGGAAATATCCTTTATAAATATTTGAATTTTCTATAGACCACTGATCTGCAATATCCTCAACAACACATATCTTATTGTATTTCTCTTTAGCATTTTCACAGTTATTGCAGCCTAAAGAATTAGATTTTAAAGTTCCACAAGATTGACATCTAATAACATTTTTATAAACTTGCGCTAAAGTATTAGCCATTGGTTTAACTAATTCATCTCTATTGTTAATAAGTTTTAACACAATTCTTTTTGCGGACTTTGGTCCTAGACCTGGAAGTTTGGCAATTAATTTAATTAATTCTTCTATTTCACTAATATTTTGCATCTAATTAAAGCGGCCATTTAAAACCAGGAATACCAAATCCACCTGCAGATTTTGAAATTTCCTCAGATGTTTTAGATTTCAGTTCAGATTTTGCATTATTATATGCTGCTACTATTAAGTCTTCTATTATAACTTTTTCTTCTTTTATTACTTGATCTGATAAATTAATCTTAACCATTTCATTTTCACCATTTAACGTAACTTTTATAGAATTTGAACCTGCTGTTCCCTCAACTTGAATATTTTTAATCCTTTCTTGACTTTCTTTCATTTTAATCTCTATTTCTTTGGCTTTATCTAAAATTTTTGTAAAATCAGTCATTTATATTTTCTGTTTCATTAGCTTTAATATCAATCAGCTCTATATCTGGAAACTTTTCTAAAACAATTTTATAAAGTGAAGAATTTTTTACACTTTTTATTAACTCTTTTTTTAAATTAACCTCTTCTTCTTTTTTTGATAGTTGTCCTTTAGTTTTACTAAGTGTTATTATCCACCTATCATTAGTCCATTCATAAAGTTTTAAAGATAAGTCTTTGATAAAATCTTTGTCTAAATCTTCATTAAATGAAATTTCTATTCTTCGATTTTCAAAACTAACAAGATTAACATTTTTTTCTAATTCATATTTTAATTTAATCTCTTTTTTTAAAGAACATACTTTTAGCAAGTCATCAAAAGAAGCTATAGCGTTAACTTCAGCTTTGATTTCACTATTATCCTTTAGTGTTATATCTTTTTCTTGAGCAATGTTTTTCATTTGACCAATCGTTTCGTCTTTATCTTTTATTCCAAACAGATCCTCACCTTCTTTTTTTTGTGAAAGAGATGTTTTGCTAATATTTTCATCTGATTTATCTGAATTATCATGGCTAGTATTAGTCATACTTTTAAAATCTTTTAAGTGAATTAATCTAATTAAAAACATTTCCATTGATAGGTGTTGGTTGGAAACAATATCAAGCTCTTCTAGTGCCTTAATTGTGAATTGCCAAAAAAGTATTAAAGTTTCATTATTAATCTTTTTAGTAATTTCTTTTATTTGATTGAACTCTTCATCATTTAATGAGAAATTTGTACCATCAATGTTTAATGATTCAATATTTTTAAAATAATATAAAAGTTCTAAAAAATCATTTATAAAAATTTTGGGTTCAACTCCCTGATTATAAATTTCCCTATAAGTATTTAAAACCTCTGTTTCTTTACCTTCAAATATAAGCTGAAATAAACTAATTAATTGCGACCTATCAAAGTAACCAAATATTTTTTGAGCAGAAATTAAATCTAACTCCTTACCCTTATCTAATGTAAGTAATGCTCTATCAAGTAAGGATAAAGCGTCTCTAACAGATCCTTCGGAAATTTTAACAATTAACTTAAGTGCGTCATCAGATGCATTGCCATTTTCTTTATCTTTAATTTTTTTTATAAAATCAAATAATTCTAAAGACTTAATTCTAGATAAATCAAATCTTTGACAACGTGAAACTACAGTTACTGGAATTTTTTTTATTTCAGTAGTTGCAAAAATAAACTTTAAATATTCAGGTGGCTCCTCTAATGTTTTTAACAATGCATTGAATGCTTGTTTACTAAGCATGTGTACTTCATCAATAATAAATATTTTATATTTTGCTGTAGTTGGGCCATATCTTGAAAATTCAATAAGATCTCTTACATCATCAACGCCAGTTTTACTTGCTGCGTCCATTTCTAAAACATCAATATGGTTTGAATTTGAAATTGCTTTACAGTTTTCACAAAGATTATCTTTGCAGGGGTTATCAGTATTATTTGAGCAATTTAAAGATTTGGCAACTATTCTTGCCACAGTAGTTTTTCCAATTCCTCTAATCCCTGTAAAAAGATAGGCGTTGGGGACCTTATTGAGTTTAATTGAGTTAGATATCGTTTTGGCAACAACATCTTGACCTATAAGATCATCAAATGTTTGAGGTCTATATTTTAAAGCTAAAACTTTTGTTTTTCCATTCATGTTTAATAAGGAGACTAGAACCTAAAAAACTGTCTCTACGACTGCTTCTGTTAAGATCTGGTCGGGTTCAAGCAGTATTCACCTCTAGCCTCCCACCACTATTATAGCAGTAATGTTTTCTAATCTACAAGAAAAGTTTCTAGATTATTTTTCTCTAAATTTATCTGCCTCAAAAACACCTAACACGTGAAAATCTTGACAATGAAGTCCTAATTCCTCTAAAGATTTTTGAACTTTTGGATCTTCTATATGACCTTCTAGATCACACAAGAAAAAATATGATTCAAATGAATTTTGTTCTGGGTAACTTTGAAGCTTTGTTAGATTAACACCATTAATCGCAAAACCACCTAAAGATTGATAAAGTGCAGCAGGTTTACTTTTTAATTTAAATAAAAAGGATGTTATATAGTTTCTATCTCTAAAATCAGGCTGGGATACTTCCTTACCCATAATTAGAAAACGAGTTACATTGCCTTTTTCATCTTCAATGTTGGATGCAAGTATTTTAAGCTTATAGATATTTGCACTAAGTGATGAAGCAATTGCAGCTTCACTTTTAGTTTTATTCTCTGATATTGTTTGTGCTGAACCTGCAGTATCAGCACGAATATGTTCAACTAAATTATTTTTTTTAATAAACTTTGAACACTGAGATAGTGCCTGAGCATGGGAAAAAACATCTTTTATATCTTTTAAACTGCTTTCTGGCTGCCCCAATAAATTATGTTCAATTTTTTGATAATGTTCTGCATAAATATTTAACCTATATTTAAAAATCAAATATTCTATTCCAATGTTTCCTGTGATTCGATTTGACTCCGGTATGACTATTCGAGAACTACTCTCTAATGATGCTTTTAAAAAACATTCATCAAATGTTTTACAAGGTATAATTTCTGCATCTGGCTCAAATGCAAGTGCAGCTAAATTTGAATATGCTCCAAAAGTTCCTTGAAAATAAATTTTACTCATCTCTTATCTTATATTCCATAATTTTTTTTATAGCCAGATAATCTTCTTCAGTATCAACTCCGATGGGAGAATATTTTGCTAAGGCTACATTTATTTTTAATTTATTATCTAGCGCTCTTAATTGCTCTAATTTATTTTCTTTCTCATTATTAGTTTGATTCAAGCTGACAAACTTTTCTAATGTGCTTGTTTTATAAGAATAGATTCCAATATGGTGATAAATATTTTGATTTTTTATTGATAAATTATCTCGAGTAAAATTTAATGCTTTTGGAAAATTATTTTTTACCAACTTTTTCTCTGTGATAACTTTTACTACATTTTTATTATTTAGCATTTTATTATCATGAATTTCAGCTGCCAATGTCCCTAATTCAGCATTTTGATTTATCATGTGGTTATTTAAATTAATAATATCATTTTTATTAATATCAGGCTCATCTCCTTGTAAATTTAATATGTAATCAATATTTTTCATATTCAACTTTTTATAAGCTTCAAAAATTCTATCTGTACCAGTCTTATGATTATTATTTGTTAAAATTGCTTTGCCACCATTTTTCAAAACATCTGTGAATATCTCTTGATTGTCAGTTGCTACTACTACCTCGCCAATATTAGCTTCTTCAGCTCTTTTAAAAACATGGGAAATTATTGATAAATCATTAATTTTTAGAAGTGGTTTACCTGGTAACCTAGTTGCAGCCATTCTTGATGGAATTAATATTAGTGTTTTTTTCATTATAAATTAGTAACTTTATGCGTCTAACAGACGCAAAATTATAAAATTAAAAATTAAGTATTTTTTTAATTATCATGTTATATGTCCAAAATAATTAAAATTAAATGGATTCGTTTGAACTAAATAAAATTATTGCTGCAGTTTTGATGGTTGCACTGCTTGTTATTGGTTTAGGGAAAATTGCTGATGGTGTTTTTCATGTGAAAAAGCCAAAAAACCCTGGATACCAAGTTCAAGTGGAAAGCCAATTAATTACAAGCAAAACTCAAATAACTGAGACTGTAGAAAAAATTGATATAGCTACAATAATGGCATTGGGTGATGTTATGAGTGGTGAAAAAATTTTTAAGAAGTGTGCAGCATGCCACTCGATAAATAAAGATGGAAAAAATAAAATTGGTCCTGCATTATATAATGTAGTTGGTAGAGCAGTTGGTGGGGTAAACGATTATAAATACTCTAAAGCTTTAGCTTCATACAATAAAGAGTGGACATTTGAAGAACTTAACGGTTTTTTAACAAAGCCTTCCTCTTACTTAAAAGGAACTAAAATGGCCTATGCTGGTTTAAGAAAAGAGAAAGACAGAGCCTCTGTAATTAAATATTTAAATCAAAACAGCGACAATCCTAAGCTACTACCTTAACTTACCAAAACAGTATAATAAAATACTTTTTTGAACATGCACTCTATTGAGTGCTTGAAGCCATACCTTGGAATTTTTTCCTAAAAAAACTTCACTAGATACTTCTGTGCCTCTTGGTAGGCAGTGTAAAAAGGTTGCATCATTTTTAGCAAAACTCATAATTTTTGAATTTATTTGAAAATTTTTAAAATCTTTAACCTTTTTTGTTTTATTAACTTTATCATTTAAAGAAATAACTTTATCTGAAAAAATAATGTCTGCATCTTTGGCAGCTTTTTTAGCATCATTAAAAATATAAATTTTTCTTTTATTCTTTTTTACCCAATCAAGTATAAATTTTTTAGGTTCATAATTTTTGGGACACCCAATGTTTAAATTAAAAGAAAACTTAACTGATGCTGCAATTAAACTATTGAGAACGTTATTTGAGTCTCCAATCCAACAAATATTTAATTTTGAAATAGGTTTTTTTTTAATTTCTTCAACAGTAAAAATATCTGATAAAACTTGTGTTGGATGTGATGAGGGACTCAATCCATTGATAACAGGTATTGTTAAATATTTACTAAATTCTTCTATTTTTTTATCACTATCCGTTCTCAACATAAAACCATCCCCATAAGTTGATAAAATTCTTGCTGTATCAGCTAAACTCTCTCCTCCTTTTCCAAGGTGTAGTTCGTTTGCTCTAAGTGTTATGGTTCCACCTCCTAATTGCTTTATTGCAAGATAAAAACTTAGTCTTGTTCTAAGGCTTGATTTTTCAAACATCTGAATAAGTAATTTTCCTTTTAGTGGTTTGTCCTTATCAACTTCAAGGGTGTTACATTTTTTTCTTTTGTCTTTTCTTTTTTTTGCATCTATTACAATTTTTCTAAGGTCAGCTGCAGGTATATCTTTAAGTGTTATAAAATGATTCATTTTTATTTTTGTGTTAAACAAACTTTTCTAATTATTTTTATAGATAGGTCTATTTCTTGTTTTCTAACATTAAGTGGAGGCAATATTCTTATAACATTTTCTGCAGCTCTAATTGTTAATAGTTTATTGTCCATTAGCTTTTGAATAAATTTTGTTTGATCATTATGTAGCTGTAATCCAATCAACAAACCTACGCCTCTCACTTCTTTAACTATCTTTGGAAACTCTTCTTTTAATTTATTCAATTCAGAGTGAAAATATTTTGATACCTTTTTAACATTAGTTAGAAATCCTTTTTTAAATATTTGATCTAACACTGCATTTCCGACAGACATTGCCAATGGATTTCCACCAAATGTTGATCCATGGGTTCCTGCTGTCATTCCAGATGCTACTTTTTTACTCATTAAAACTGCTCCAAGTGGAAAACCACCTCCAATGCCTTTGGCTATTGGCACGATGTCAGGTTTAATTTTTGAGGTTTCAAAAGCAAAAAAATTTCCAGACCTACCTATTCCACACTGAACTTCATCTAAAATTAATAAAATTTTTTTCTCATTACAGATCTTTCTTAATCCCTTTAGGCACCAGTCTGGAATAACCTTAATTCCACCTTCTCCCATAATGGTTTCAACCATAATGGCAGCTGTTTTTTTCGTTATAGATTTCATTAATGATTTATGATTTCCAAAATCAAAGTGATCAAATCCATCAACTTTTGGTCCAAAACCTTCTGTCATTTTTTTTGATCCACTGGCATAAATTGTGGCTAATGTTCTTCCATGAAATGAATTTTTAACACAAAGAATTCTATTTTTTTTTGGCTGGCCTAATGAATAAAAATATCTTCTTGCTGTTTTAATTGCTGCTTCTGTTGCTTCTGCCCCACTATTTTGAAAAATAATAAAATCAGCAAAAGTTTTTTTAGCCAATCTTGTGGCCAACTTTTCACCTTCGGGAATTATAAATGCATTAGATACATGCCAAAGTTTTTTGGATTGTTCGCTCATTGCTTTTATTAAGTGTGGATTAGCATGTCCTAGTGAATTAACTGCAATTCCTTGCACAAAATCTAAATATTTTTTCCCATTAGTGGAATAAAGAAAACTTCCTTTTCCATATTTAAATGAAATTTTTCTTCTATTGTAATTTTTTACTAATGCACTCATTTTTTAAGACTTAATTTTATAACCCTTTTTATAAAGAAAAAAAGCTACATACCACATTACAATACTTAAAATTGTTAAATAAATTAATCCCACACCTATTGAGCCATCTGATTTACCTAAAAAACCATATCTAAACCCATCAATCATATAAAAGAATGGATTAATATGACTAATAGTTTGAAAAAATTTAGGAAGTTTGTCTATGGAGTAGAATACACCTGATAAAAAGCTTAATGGAGTAATTACAAAATTAGTGACGGTTGCAGTATGATCAAATTTTTCAGCCCAAAGACCAGTGATAAAACCTAAGCTCCCCAGTATAAAAGCACTTAGGAAACCAAAAATAAATATAAAAAAAATGTTATTCATTGGCATCTCAACTATTAAAGAAAAAACCCCTATTGAAATTATTGCAATTAAAAAACTTCTTGTGAGGGCTGCTAATATTATTGCCATTGAAACTTCTAGTGCTGATAAAGGTGCATAAAGCATATCAACAATATTTCCTTGAATTTTTCCAATCATTAATGATGAAACTGAATGACTAAATGATTGAGTTAAAATACTCATTGCTATCAACCCTGGCGCTAAAAAATTTATAAAAGAATAACCAAAAACATCACCCCTGTTATTTCCTAAAGCTAGGGATAAAACAGACAAAAATAGTAAGCTTGATACAAGTGGAGATAGTAATGTTTGTTGCCAAACTGCCATAAATCTATTGCATTCTTTAAGCCATAAGCTTTTGAAACCAATCCAATTTATAAAACCAAATTTTTTTACATTAATTTGATATTTCTTATTTAATTCAACCATAAGTAATCATATATAAATTTTGAGAAATTTGTGCACAAAACAAAAATACCTATTGTTTTTTTTTTAATCTTGTGTGATCTGTATATAGTTATAAGAATTAATTAACATACTAAATATTGATTATGGGCTGGGATGATAAAAAAGTCGGAAAATTAAAAGAACTTTGGGGCAAAGGAAATACAGCAAGCCAAATTGCTAACATAATCGGAGATGTTAGCAGAAATGCAGTCATTGGTAAGGCTCATAGATTAAACTTATCATCCAAAATTAAAATGAGAAATGCTCCATCAGATCAAAATTATAATAATAATCTAGAAGAAAATAACTTCAAAAAAAAACAGGGAAGAAAAAGTAAGTTTAAATCTTTACTGATTGAAAAAGATTTTGAGCCAGAAAACCCCAAAAAATTGGAGGAGTTAGATGAAAGCTCTTGCAAGTGGCCAGTTGGACATCCAGAAGAGAAGATGTTTTATTTTTGTGGAAGATCATCTTTAAAAGATTTTTCTTATTGCAAGCTTCATTTACTCTATGCTTATCAGCCAAAAGGGAAAAAGGAAGATCCTGCTACAGATAAAGAAGAGGAAGTTTCACAATATAATGAAAAAAAAGTTAGTAACACCCAATAGTTTTTTTAAACTATTTTTTATTTATTTTTTCACTAATACCTTTAATCAGAGATTGAATAATTAAATATATTAGAAATGAAAAAATTAAAAATATCAGAATATAAATAATATTAATTACCATGAGATAAATTATATATTTTTAGCTTAAAACTTCTATTAAGAAATGTTAGAATTATATTTTTTAGTAGAAAATTGACCACCTTCTCTCCACATGTAACAATATTTTTCAACTTCCTGATCAAACATTCTTGTACTTGGAACTCCGATGTCAGCATTTGTTTGATATTTATTTGAGGGAACATTATCATATTTTAAAAGAATTAGTTGATCTACTGTCAATAATGGTTTTGGAAACAGTTGAAATAATTTTGCTGACATATTTGCCAAAAGAAAGGGGAAAGGAATTAACAATCTATTTTTACTAATTAGTTTTAATAATTTTTTTAAAATTTCTTTTAAAGAAATAGTTTCAGGCCCAATACACTCTATTATTTTAGAATATATATTTTTAGAAATAACATGATAGATAATATCTGTTAAATCAGAACAGTGAATTGGAGTAAATTTAGTATCTCCATTATAGTAAAGTGGGAAAAATGGAAGCTTGCTTAACAGAGTCATAAAATTTGTAGTAAAATTATCATCAACAGAATAAACTACTGATGGTCTTAATATTATTGCTAATGGAAAATTTTTCTGAATATTGACCTCACCTTCTAACTTACTTCTTGCATACTCTGAATCTATTGCATCATTAATACCTAATGCAGATAAATGAATAAACTGTTGAACTTTATATTCTTTACAGAGTTTAGCTAATATAGACGGAAAAATAGAATGAATTTTTTTAAAAGTATTGGCTCTTCCACTTTCATAAAGAATACCAATTAAATTAATACAAATGTCAGTTTTAGCAAAAAGTTTTCTAATTTTCGTCTCTTCAAAAATGTTAGTTTCAACAATATCTATATAGCCAGCATTTGCTTGAGTTTTTATTACATATCCTTTTTGATGGAGGTTTCTAGTAACTACAGTAACCTTGTAATTATTTTTAGTAAGCTTTCTAATTAAATAACGACCTATTTGGCCACTGCCACCAAAAATTAGACAATTTTTTGCTTTCATATATATATAATTAAAAATGAATATTGATATTAAACTTCACAAGAAAGACTTACCAGAAGATTTAGAATTAGGCAATATTATAGCTGTCGATGGAGAATTTATGGGTCTCAGT
>Ga0114997_10000900_pt1 | contig 24750 bp, 24 predicted proteins | sample ArcticOcean_MG_C_2_FD_87045 | JGI IMG/M metagenome (GOLD analysis project Ga0114997, IMG submission 87045) | Marine microbial communities from western Arctic Ocean - ArcticOcean_MG_CB4_136 | ecosystem: Environmental > Aquatic > Marine > Oceanic | place: Arctic Ocean: Canada Basin | collected... | reverse complement strand
TCTAAGGCAACAAACTCCAAGCTGCGCCGCATATTCATGAATGCAGTTACTGCCGAAAGTAAAACATCTTGTTCTGTCTCGATTAAAGCCACCCTATCAGCATACAATGACGTGTTAGCAATCCTTATTCCAAGATCTTTTCTACCACCATCCAAAACAGACATCTTAGCTGACAGGCTGGCGTTAGCAGATTTCGAATTACAAAACCCACTGCATGATGATGAAAATGCATATCCCGAAGACAGGTTTTGGTTAACAGACAAAGTAGGCCTCTTTGCCGCCACAGACTGAGCCACAGCCTCATCACTTTCCCTTATAGACATACGTTGAATTAGTAGTTCGTCACTATTATTGTAAGCATTCTCTAAAGCCAGCTTCAGAGTATCAGCAAATAAAGTGGAGGAAAAAAATAATAAAGAAAACGCAACTAGCAAACTTTTAAAAAAACTATCTTTTAAATTTTCCAATGTTACTTTCCCCCAAAAGCATTCTTGTTTTAAATCTCATAAGCCATATTCTAATCCCTGGGCTTTATAAAAGTAAAACGTGCAGCGCCAAGGTTTCCGTCGAAAAATTACAAGAGATTCTCTATTATTCACTATACATAGTTTTTTCTTAAATAAAATCTAGAAATTAAACTCTTTTTCTTTTTCAAAACCATTTAAAATTGGAGCCATAGCATTAAATTCAAACCTCCAATTGATGTTTTTTCCCTTTTTTATCCCCAGCATAACTCTACCCACAATTCCGTCGGCAAATAAGGCAACTATCCGCCCGCCATCTTTTAGTTGTTCAATAATTTCCATTGGGATTTCCTCAACGCCACCTTCGATAAATACTGAATCATAAGGGCCATGCTTTTTATTTCCAAGATTCAATACTCCTTCTACAATATAGGCATTATCAATTTCCTGGGATGCTAAGCATTCTTCTGCGTCTGAACACATATCTGGTTCATCAATACCAACAACAGCCTCAGCAATTTGAGACATTACTGCTACACCGTAACCATTACCACAACCAATAACTAATACGAGTTCACCAGTTTTTAACTCCAAAGCATCTAACATTTTAGCGAAGATTCTGGGATCCAACAAAACTCTATTCTTTTTTAAAGAAATATGATCACCAATATATGCGATAGATCTCAGATTGTTAGGAAGAAATTGTTCACGAGATATTTTCAACATTGCATCAATTATTGGAAATTTAGTCACATCCGAAGGTCGAACCTGAGTATCAACCATTGCTATTCTTCTTTCAGTGAAATCTGTCATTATTGTATCCGCTAGTCATATAAATTTTCTTGTCAGTAATAGACATTAAACTTACTTAAGAGCAAGGTGTCTCACCTAGTTAATGCCTCTTGCAAGCAAACAAACCACTTGTTAAGACCAAGAAATCACTTTTAGGCGAGTTGGCGGAGTGGTTACGCAGCGGTTTGCAAAACCGCGTACACCGGTTCAATTCCGGTACTCGCCTCCAAAACTCTATCAATAAAATCAGTAATTTAGTTTTGTTTTGACAAAACCACCATATTGAAAACCTTCCATTGGCAACATTATTGGCAACACATTTTCACATTCCTTGTTTACTCTCTGTTCCTCTGATAGGTTCTTCATGTTAAATTAAAGCTGTTCAATAATTGGATTTTATTCAGGATTATTTGTTGCCTGAATTAGGACAAGATAAAATAATCATTACCACTATGGTTATAATGGATTTCTCAATAATTACTTATTATGTAACAAAAATTAATTCTTAAAATATGCATTTTCAAAAAAATGGTAAAGATTTTAATACTTTACCAAAGTCAAATTATTGATAAACTTTTTTAGTAAAATGATTGGCGCGTAAGAAAAATGGCTAAGATTACATCAATGAGATGGGCAGAAGAGGATGACCCTATATTCACAGGCAAGTTCAAAAGATTGTCAAAGAAATCAAAATAGAGCCGGCAGCAGCTAACTATGCAACTGTATACGAGGTAACTTGTAAACGATAAGTAATACACTTGGGTACACCAATGAATAACCAACAGGAGAACTAAAATGAAAAATAAGATAATTGGTGGTTGTTTATGTGGTGCTATACGTTACCACGCAAAATTAAATCCTAAATGGATATCTTACTGCCACTGTAAAATGTGTCAGAAAGCTTACGGACAAGTGTCAGGCATTTTTCTTGGTTTTACCAAAGATGTTTTGATCATTACAAAAGGTAACCCAAAGAAATATAAATCATCTGCATGGGCTGAGAGAAGCTTTTGCGATACCTGTGGTAGCCCTGTTGGTGTCAGTTACACCGACCTAGACTCTGTATTAATTGGAACTCTTGATAATCCAGATTATTGGCCTCCAAATGGATGTCATCTTGGAATAGAAAGCAAAATCCAATGGGATTTAATAAAAGATACACTGCCCCAATGGCGTACCGAAGATGATCCTGATTTTATTGAAGCTATAAAAGCCTCAAAGGCAGATAAACAATAGGATACACCTGAATGCACAGTTTTAGTCCAAACTAGCCCTAAAACCCTATTTTTAGCTGTAGTAATGTGTTCACGTTAATGCTTTAATTTGGATACATTACTTAAGTATAATCGCAACAATTTTTCGAATTGTTAAGGAAGTTCAATGTTTCATTTTGCCTTAGCGGTATTGTTACTAATAATAACACCTGGTCCAGGTGTCATGTCGACAGCAGGAGTAGGAGCCGCATTCGGTTACAGGGCTGGCCTCATATACGTAATAGGACTTTTCATCGGAACAAATGTGGTTTGCTTAATGATAATAACGGGCTTAACTGCCATTCTATTCTCAATACCTGAAGTTAGATATGTTTTACTAATATTATCATCTGCATATCTGCTATATCTAGCAGCCAAAATTGCATTCGCTGGAACAAAAATAGCTTTCATTAATGCAAGTATATCACCAAATATCTACTCGGGAGTGCTTCTTCAATTAATAAACCCCAAAGCTTATACAGTTAATACAGCATTGATTTCGGGATTTGCGTTTTACCCATCAAATTTTACGATCGAAATAATTTTAAAATTATTAATAATGAACTTAATTTGGGTACCTTTACATTTAATGTGGCTACTTGCTGGTGTTAAAATGACTTCATTAAATTTTTCCAAAAAATCTCAAAAATTAATTAATTACATAATGGCGATGTTTCTTGTTATAGTAGTTCTACTATGCATTTGGTCTCTGATTTAAGTAATTAATTATTGATTTGATAATTTTTACACTGTTCTAGTTCTATCACTTAAATCAAAACCATTTGGTGAACTGAGTGAGAGAGGTCTCAGAGGAAAGAGCAAAAGGTCCTGTTACAATTTGCAAAAACTACTCAAGAGAAGTTAATGACCCACATTGGTCCATGTATGTATCCTTTTCACTGGAAACTAGTGCTCAGGCTGGAGAAATTCCGGGCCTGTAATGAAGACATATAGATCTAGACGTAAACTCAATCAAATTCATATCTTAGAAGTCAATCCAATTTATCTCAGATCCAATATTTTTAATAAATTTCTCTAAATCATCAACAGAAATTGAAATAGTTCGATCATTTACAAGTGGATGCAGATATAAAATTGTACAATTACGTAATCTTGATTGAACAAATAGTGTAACAGAATTTTTAACGCCAGTGATCATTGAAAGAGGTGTCACTGCTCCCGGTCTTACGCCTAAATTCTCAAATAACCGTTCGCTAGAGCCAAAAGATAAACGCTTAGTGTTAAGTAATGCCGGTAATAGTTTCAAATCAATTACACAATCTTGCTCAGCTACTAGGAGTATATTTCTTTTTTTTGAATCCCTTAAATATAAATTTTTAATATGTCCTGCGCCCTGATTTGTGGACAAAAACAAGCCTTCAACCATTTTTGATTCAGCTACTGTTCTTAGAGGAACATGTTTAAAAAGTTGATATGAAATTTGAAATTCTGTCAGTAATTCCATTATAAAATCAGATGAAATCGGCAGACAAGATTGAAAATCTGATGACGCACCAGTCGTTTTATCCTTCATTTCAAAGCCCTAACTCCCTTATTTGAATTAAAATATTCCACTGCATCCTCAAGCCTATCATCTCCCCAAAAACTTCACCAAAAATTTAAAAAGAAGGAGCGCCAAAAATATTACTTTAAGATGAATACACAAAAGATAAAGAAATTATAACAATGATCGACACAATTAATCTCATTAGCACGTAGTCTTGACTATTAATCTTTTTAAAAAATAACCAATAATCTATCATAAGCAACATTAAGAGGATGGCTATCAGACTTAATTCAAATGGCATACTATTCAACCAAATGTAACTTACAAAAATAGCTAGCGTAAGGAAGTTACTAATGCTTAATAAAAACACACGCTGCTTGTCTAATAAGTTAACCGATAAACCCCAGTGGGATCCTGCAATAAAGACCACAATAACGAGGCCATACAAGTGTATTATTTTTTGCACATCCCCTATGAAAGGTAATCTTTCAAAATCCCAATACATACATAGCGCAGCTAAAACAAACGGGATAGCACCCGAATAAGTCAATATTGACGTAAGTTCAATTTTTCGTTGCTCAGTAGGATCAGCCATTGTCAAAGAATGTAAAACATCGATTCATCAAATATCAAGTCATATTAGTTTAAATTGTTCCAAATTAGGTGCAATTTTGTTGAATGTATGGCAAGTAAAAAGTGCATTATTGATATGAATACGATTGACTTAAATAAATAAAAGGCTCTAAATAAAAAGTTAAAAATTAACATCAGTGGAACGTGAAAAGGGTAATTAAATGCATATTAAACCATTTGGCATAGAAATGTGGATGAATGAATTTGAAGATCATTGTAAGTATAATCTTGCTGAAACCTGCGTGAAATCAATGACTATTGGAGAGTTGTTAGAAATTTCTGGAAAAAATATAAAATTTACAGAAGAACTTTCAAGTATGAAACTCACTTATGGAGAAATAACAGGTTCAAAACAACTTAGAAAAAATATTGCGTCGTTGTATAAAAATCAAACAACTGAAAATGTTATGGTTACACATGGAGCGATTGGAGCAAATTCATTAGTTTACAATACCTTAATATCCAAAGGTGACAAAGTAGTTTCAGTTTTACCAACGTATCAACAGCATTATTCAATACCAGAAAGTTTAGGGGCAGAATTAAGTATCTTAAAATTAAAACCTGAACATAAGTTTCTTCCCGATATAAACGAATTAAAACAACTAATTAAGCCTGATACTAAGTTAATAGCATTAACTAATCCTAACAACCCTACTGGGTCTTTGATGGACGAAGCTCTACTATTAGAAATAGTAGATATAGCAAGGACTTGTGATGCTTATATAATATGTGATGAGGTTTACCGTGGTACAAACCAAAATGATCCTGAATATGGGACATCCATAGTCGATATATATGAAAAAGGAATTAGTACTGGCAGCATGTCAAAAACTTATTCTTTAGCAGGTCTTAGATTGGGTTGGATAACCGCATCACCAGACATTTTAAAAGATGTGTTTATTCATAGAGATTATAACACCATTAGTGTTGGTGTAATCGATGATTACTTCGCTTCAATCGCTCTGGAAAACCGTAAAAAAATAGCACTTCGAAATACAACAATAATTCGAAATAATTTAGAAATTCTTGATAATTGGGTAAAAAATGAGAGGTTTTTTTCTTATGTGAAACCAAAGGCTGGTACTACTGCTCTTTTGAAATATGAATTTAACATTCCGTCTCGAGAATTCTGCATTCAAATCTTGGAAAATACAGGCGTACTTTTTGCCCCTGGAAGTGCTATGGATATGGAGGGTTGGGTTCGGATAGGTTATGCAAATGATTCAAAGATACTTGCACAGGGTTTAACAGTTTTATCTACGTACTTAGATAAACTGTAAGTAACTTTTAGTAACTAGATTTTGAATTAACTTTTTCTTCGCATCCATGCGTAAGCAACAAATATAATTGCAACTGATACTATCGCTTGGGGAGTTAGCGCTTCAATAAGTAAGCTCAAATTGCTAACAACCGACATTGTAAATGTGCCGGAATCTCCCCCCAACAAAAGATAAACAACTAATATTAGAGATATCAGAGCCAAGCCAGCTTCAGAAGCTGTCCAAAACAACGCTGTTATCTTTTTAAAAAGATCACTAAATCGATCCATTAGTTATATCTCGTTCTGCCGAGGGGAGGAAAATAGAATAATATTATCTATTAAATAGCCAAAGCACTACGCCAAGTGAGATCAAGCCGGCTAGGCCTGCGCTTCCCAATTCAGCTACTAATGCAGTGATGTTACCTACTACATTACCTAGAAACGCCATATTAGACGCTCCAACTAAAAGTTGTGCTACGATAGCTAATGCTAGAAGTGCTATGCCTAATGCTGTAATACTTCCAACTGCTTTATTTGCTTTATCAATCATTTTTCTGCTTCCTCTAATGTTGCTGTCCCTATCATGGACAGTGTGGGGAGACAAAATAGGCAAAAATCCGCTCAGTCAACTAAATGTTGTGCTTTTTTTTAAAAAACATCCAAATACGCACTAAAATTACCAAATAATTACAAATTTTGTAATAATATTTTCATCTTAATTAACTTTATGTGCAAATTTCACACACTTTTTTCTAATTTTTCACCAATTCTGAACAATAAATAAATCAGTTTATCTGAAAAGTTTGATAAATTATATTTTGAATCTCAAAATATTTAAGACAAATGAAGTCTAAAATTAACCGAGATAACTTATCGATTGTTTGAACAATTCATATATTAACTTTGCTCCATATATAAAAAATCCAATTCCAACTATTCCGTTAATAGGTTTGTGAATTATTTGGTATACATCTTTTGCTGTATTAGAAGAAAAAATAAAAGCGTAAATAGCGTGACCAATAAAAGATGCAAATCCCGATAAAAAGGTAAATAGAGTTATATTTAATGTATTTTGCGTTATAATAGGGAATAAAGAAATTACAGCCAACCATGTGGTTAAAACCTTGGGGTTAGTAATCATTATAAAAAAAGCACGTTTGAAAGCTAAGCTTTTTGTCGTATTTATCGAATTAAGTGCTGTATCATTCTTACTTAATGCTTTTGAGCAATACCTAGCAGAAAAATACCATAATAATAATGCACCAATAACCGTCAGGCCAAATCTTAAACCTGGAAAAGTTATAAATAATGCAGCAGCGCCCAACAATGCTAAAACAGCCCAAATAAATAATCCTAATCCACATGCCAATGCACAATAGAAGCCAGAAAGTCGATCTGACCCTATTGAAGTGCCGACGGTATTTAAAACATTAGGGCCAGGAATTAAAACATTTAGCATTAAAAAACCAAGAGCGGGTAATAACTCAGCTAAAGATTGAAAAAGTTCAATCAACATACTTTATACACTCCTAAATCAAACCAATTGGTTATTTAGAGGCATTCCAGCCTGCTAAACCTCCTAAAGAGAATGCTGTAAGTAGCCCATTCCCTGAAAGATAGCCTGATACATCCGGTCCTGAAACTCCACACGCCGCACCACCGCCAGCAAATAAATTTTTAAAAGGCGTGTTATCTGATTTTAACACTTGTGCTTTCTCGTTAACCAACAACCCTCCTTGGGTGTGAAATAGGGCACCTGTCACTTTTATAGCGTACATTTTTTCAGAAGGTGCTAGATTTCGTTTAAACTCTCTGCCAAAGGGATCAACTTTCTTACTTAAAGAAAAATCTTCAATCAAACGTAACGTTTCTTCAAAACCTTTTCTATCAACCCCAATTAATTCGATCAGGGAAGCGGCATTTTCTGCTGACTTTATCGCACCTGAATTAATGGCCTTTAGATAATCGGGGAACTCTTTACCCAGCAGATGCAATTTTTCATCATAAATAACCCATGCAACCTTATTAGATTGCGCCAGAACATGTACACTCTGCTCCGAATACCCTTGGTTTTCATTACTAAATCTTAAACCTTGTTCATTAACTTGGATTCCACCCTCCATCATCAATGCCCAAGTTATTAAAACTCCATGAGGCGTTGCGACAGAACCGTGACCCTGATAACCGCTCATATGCATTGCACTAGCGTTTATTTGCTCTCCCCATAAAACTGCATGACCTTGATTGCCAGCATGCCCAAAATATAGAGCATCACTCATTTCTGGGATATATTTTTTAACCAATTCTTTATTGGCACCATAACCATTACAAGCCAAAATTAAGTTATTACAACCTATAAACTCAAAAAGCCCATTTGGACGTTTTACTCTCACCCCGCTAACAATCTCATTAGACATATAAATGGTATCTACTAAACTATTAGTTGATATTGCTATTCCTGCCCGCCCTATGGCAGCTTGCAATCTATTCATTAGGCCTATGCCAGTTTTTTCACTAACGGTATGCATTCTATGATAAGTGTGACCAGGGTAAAGAAAATTATCTAAAATTTTCCAATCTATTCCATGGCGTTCACTCAACCAATCTAAAACTTTTCCACATTTATAGGATACAAGCTTTGATAGTTCACTATTCTGTTTTCCAGATGCTTTAGCGAGAATATCATTATTAAACTCATGAGCAGAGTCCTGAATGCCTTTAAATCTCTGGCATTTTGTATCTGCAGCTGGAACAAACCCCGACGATAATGCTGTTGACCCACTTGGTTCAGGATCTCTTTCTAAGACGAGAATATCATTTGTGTTATCGCTCGCAGCCAAAGCAGCTGTTAATCCACATGCACCAGCTCCTATAATTAAAACTTGAACATTGGCCTGAAAAACGATGCCACTTGCAGATTCAACTCGCGCTACAACTTCATTTTTATTAATCATAACAATATTATGACATTTTCTCAACATGAGTCCACATACTAAACGACTTGCGTAAAAACTATTTGCAGTTAGCTATACAATAGGCAAATAATAATGGTGATATGACCACGTGATTAGAAGGATAAAAGAATGAAGATTTGGTATCAAAGTTATGTTGATTATGAAAATGGAAAATCTTACTGGGATGCTTTGCGAGTACACTTAAATGAAACAGTAAGTTCACATACTCAAATTGATATAAGAGGAATAACGCCCTTTGATAGCTATGCTCATCCGTTGGTTGAATTTCGCTGCGCCCGAGAGATGATTTGTAATGCCGTACAAGCTGAGAAAGAGGGCTACGATGCATTTATTGTAGGTCATTTCCAGGATGCTGGGCTCTATGAAGCAAGAACAGTAGTTGATATTCCAATAATAGCTCTGGGAGAGGCTACTATGTTATATAGCTGTCAATTAGGGCAAAGGCTTGGAATAGTTACAATAAACCCTCGTTTCATACCGTGGTTCCATCACCAAATAGCTAAATACGGACTTAGAGAGAGAGTAACTGGTATACACTCAATGACTTTTGAACCCGGTCAAATATTAGAAGCATACGGATCAGAAGAAAAAGCCGAAGAGGTTAGGATGCTATTTGAAGAACAAGGAAAACCATTAATACAATCTGGCATTGACGTTATAATTCCTGGAGGCGGAATTCCGATGCTACTATTTTCTAAATTCCACAACCATAATATTGATACAGCACCTGTAATTAATGGTATCCCAATTGCGGTTAAAATGGCTGAAATGGCTATTTCCTTAAAAAGACAAACTGGTCAAGGAATAAGCAGAACTTCAGATTATGTAAAAGCTCCCGATCATGTAATTGAAGAGTTCTTGACGCATCCAAAGGGACTATAATATCAAGATAATATTTCGATTACTTCCAAACATGTTTTGACATCAGATACAGTCGACAGATCTGAAAGAGCGTTTGTATGAGTTTCGTTTGAAAACGCAGCACAACCATCTGACAAAATGGTCGTATCAAAATCTAATACATGAGCATTTCTAACAGTTGAAGCAACACCACCATTAGTTACAATGCCCCCTACAATTAAATGCTTAATATTTATTTTTTTGAGAACCCATTCTAATCGTGTCATATAAAAAGCTGAATACGCAATTTTTTCAATAACATAGTCTGGTAGACCTAGCTCATCCACAATTTGATTTCCCCAACTTCCAGATTCAAAATCTCCCTTGGTAAGAAATGGTCTTAATTTTTTTAGATGCTCTGCAATCATTGGATTCCCATATTCATCAGGAATTAACGTAAATTGAGTAGAGATAATTGGATTTCCCAATTTTCTCATTGCTTTTGCCACGGGTGCGACAGTTTGCGGTAAAACAGCTATATCTTGAGAAAATTGGCTTGCACGACCATAAGCGCCATTTGGATGAATAAAATCATTTTGCAGGTCCACCAACAACAATGCCGTTTTTTTATTATTCATAAGTCTATTCCTTATTCCACCTAATAATTAAATTCCCATATTTATCTACCTCTCCATACATTTTAGGTTCAATAAAAATAGTTGTATCTGGCTGCTCTAAAATCGCTGGACCAAATACTTTTGCATTAACCGGTAAGTCCAAACGTTCATAAATTTTTGCACTAACTTTCGTACCTTCGCACCATACCATTCTGTCACCAGTCACACATTGATCAATATTTTTTGATGAAACTGGAGCCATTGAAGACAAATCAAGCTTCGGCCTATGCCCAATAACGGCCACTCGCATATTAATTACTCTATAACCTATACCAGGAAGTAATCTGCCATAAGTATCTAAATAGATTTTATTAAATGCCTCACGAATAGTCTCTAGGCTGAATTTTTTAGGATCGTCAGGCAGAGGAACGTTGATCGAGTGTGTTTGACCCACATATAGCATATCTAGTTCAAACACCCTAGATAAGCCAGTTAATCCAGATTCTGTTCGACTTAAGTCTTTCTCAAATTTAATTGCTTGATCTTCCATCTTGCTGGCCATCACAGCTATATCTAACTCATCCAACATGGTGTTGACCGTTTGAACAATATCAAGGCGCATATCTGCAACAACACACCCCAAAGCTGATGTAACACCTGGGTAACGTGGAATTATAGATGCCGCTAGACCAATCTCCTTCATTAAAGCGCAAGCGTGAAGGGATCCGCCACCACCAAATGGCATAATAGCAAATTCTTTTGGATCATGACCTCGCTCTACAGAAACTAATCTTATTGCCCCTGCCATCTTAGCATTTGCAACCCTCACGATAGCATCTGCAGCATCAGGAACTGTTAATCCTAAAGGTTCAGCAATTTTTTGCTTAACTGCATCCCATGCTGCATCAATATCTAACTTCTCAAGCTTTCCACCAATGGGTCTGTCTGGATTAATTCTTCCTAAAAGGAGGTTAGCGTCAGTAACTGTTGGTCGATCATTTCCAAGCCCATAAGAAACTGGCCCAGGGTCAGATCCAGCACTTTCAGGACCAACTGCTAATAAGCCTCCTTGATCAATATGAGCAATGGATCCACCCCCAGCACCTATAGTTGATATTTCCACCATGGGCGTTCTAACAACCATCCCAAAATCAATCTCTGTTTGAGCTGCAAGCGTGCTTTCTCCTTTATTTATTAATGAAACATCAAAAGAAGTGCCACCCATATCGCAAGTAATTAGATTTGCAAATCCAGCTTCAGCGCCAATATACTGTGCAGCCTTTACCCCCGCTGCTGGACCAGATAATGCTGTTCTAACAGGAAATTGGGCTGCTAATTCGACGTCCATTAACCCACCATTCGATTGAACTAACAAAACATCAGACATTGTCCCCCTATCCAATAAGCCTTTTTTCAATCTATCCAAATAATTTGCAACAACTGGTTGTAAGTAAGCATTTAGTGTAGCTGTTGAACATCTCTCAAATTCTCTAATTTCTGGCAATATTTCGGTCGCAGAAGTCACATATGGACTAGGCCAAATTTCTCGGACAGCTTTCGCGGCCAATCTTTCATTCTTTAAATTTGCAAATCCATTTATGAAAAAAATGCAAACGGCATCACAACCAAGCTCAAGTAAAGCTTTAGCGGCAGCTTTTACCTCTTCCAGGTTTACAGGAGTACTTATGGTGCCATCAGCTAATGTTCGTTCGCTAACCTCTAACCTCATATTTCTTGGGACAACAGGCTCAAACATCCCCCACAATCCCCAAGTGGTGGGTCTGTCTCGCCGACGCATTTCAAGAACATCCCGAAAACCTTTTGTCGTGATTATACCTGTTTTTGCTCCTTTACGCTCTAATAACGCATTGGTCCCAACCGTAGTTCCATGAACGACTGTATTTATTTCATTAAAATATTTTGCACCTTTTTCAATACCGTTTATGAAACCAATAGATTGATCACCTTTGGTTGATGCAACTTTGCTAATAGATATATCACCTGTGTCCTGATCTAAAACGAAAACATCCGTAAATGTTCCACCAACATCAACCCCAACTAGTTTGTTCCCTTTTTTATCCGAGTTCATGATTTGCTTTCCGTTACATAGCCAAGAGCAACATCAGCCGCACGGGCGATACTGCTTCGTTCATTAGGGTTACCGTATCCTCCACCTCCAGGGGTATCTATTCTAACACTTTGACCGCGCAATAATTTCACACCCACGATTTTAGAAATCATTTTTGGGTGAGCCGGTCCATTTTCACCTTCGTATGTAAAAACGTTCTTAGCGCCGGGTCCACCACCCACCACACCAACAGGAGCAAACTTTCCTCGTTCTCCAAATAAGAATGCATCCGCACTTTCTTCCAAAAGTTCGATTTCGTAAGTGGCACCCAACCCTCCACGATGTTTTCCATCCCCACCAGAATCTGGCCTCAAAGCCCATTGATTAAATTTTACCGGGTAAGCAGCTTCAAGAATTTCTAAAGGTGGGATCGTTGCTGTGGAGATTGGAGCATTACCATGATTTAAACCATCACCTAAAGGATGGCCACCATGCCCACCGCCAAAAAATGAAAACATCACCCAACGTTGACCATTTTTTCGATGCCCAGCTATTGATAATGCATTTATTGTACCATAAGCGCACCCATTAGATTTTTCAGGTGCAATCTTTGCAATTGCCTGAAAAATAACATCAATTAATCTAAGTATTGTTTCTGTATAGCCTCCAACAGGTTTAGGAGCAGTAGCAGACAACAGCGAATTTTCCTTAATAACAAACTCCACTGGCTCCAAAACGCCAGCATTTGCTGGTACATCGCCAAAAATATGTTTTAAAGCTACATAACATGCGGCAATTGCAGTTGACCGCGCAATATTCACTGGTCCACTACATTGTGGTGATGACTCGCTAAAATCCATAGTCATTTTCTCACCCGAAATTTTCAAATTAAGTGCAACTTTCAGTGGTTCATCATTGATCCCATCATTATCAAGAAAGTCTTCAGCAAAAATTTCACAGTCTGGTAAGCTAGAAATATATGAACGCATCATTTTGGAAGCGCGATCCCGCAATTCTTCTAAGGCAGACTTAATCGTATCTTCTCCATAATCATCTAAAAGAGAATTAAATCTTCTAACACCCAGATCCAACGCATTTATCTGAGCATTCAAATCTCCAAATACTGACATGGGTAATCTTGAATTAGCTTGCAGAATATCAACTATATCTTGCTGAAACTCACCAGCTTTAAATAGTTTCACTGGAGGAATTAACATACCTTCTTGAAAGCTTTCAGTCGCAATAGGATTATAATTACCAGGAACGTTGCCACCAACATCGTGCCAATGGCCAACTGAAGCTAAATAACAGTAAACTGATCCATTTCTATAAAGTGGCCTTACTAACCTGAAATCTGATAAATGGGTGCCGCCATCATATGGATCATTAAAAATATAAACATCACCATCAACCAAATCTCCATCACGAGCTGCTTTATCGATTACAGCTTTTACAGCAAAAGCCATTACGCCAACGAATATGGGTAAACCAGATTTTCCTTGAACCAAGGTATCACCATTAACCGCGTCGTATATGCCGTGTGATGCATCGTGCGCTTCAGCAATTATTGGATTAAAAGCAGATCTAAATAGAGTTGCATCCATTTCATCAGCTATTTGTTCTAATCTACCATTTAAAATAGCTAGCGTAACAGGATCCATCATTCGTCATCACCTTTTATCTCAGCATATTTTTCCCCCAATGATAATAGTTCATTTGTCCCAATAATATCATTTAATTCTTGGAAAGAATTCATTCGATTTAACATATTAGATGTTGTCCCATCATGCATTAATTGATTAAAAAATTTCTGTGTAGCATAAGTTTGAGCTCTTGCTAATCCACCTGGAAAAATAGCGATTTTATAACCAATATTCTCTAACTCATTCGCCGTTAATAAAGGTGAATGGCCACCTTCAACCATATTAGCAAGCAACGGCACATTTGAGCCAAGTCGCTTAACTATCGCTTGCATGTCCTCAATTGATTTGGGAGCTTCAACAAATATTATATCAGCCCCAGCTTCAGAATAATGTTCAGCTCTATCTAATGCACCTTGAAACCCTTCCACAGCAATTGCATCTGTTCTAGCAACAATCAGCGTTTCTTCACTTTTTCGAGAATCTAAGGCTGCATGAATTTTTCCCAGCATTTCAGTTTTTTTAATAAGGACTTTGCCACTCAAATGTCCGCACCTTTTTGGGTAAGATTGATCTTCTAATTGAATAGCAGATGCACCCGCTCTTTCAAAAAACCTAACAGTTCGTTGCACATTCAAGGCATTACCATAACCATTATCTGCATCAACCATTACTGGCAGTTCTACTCTATCACATATCAATTCTAGAGTATTGGCAACTTCACTAACAGATACCAACCCCACATCAGATCTTCCTAATTTTGTATATGCAATACTTGCACCGGACAAATAAACACCTTCAAATCCAGCCTGCTCGGCTAATAGCGCGGATAGTGCATCATATATGCCAGGCAGTAACAATATTTTATTGTTATTCAATCTATCTTTAAATTTTATTGTCATTTTGCTTTCTTTTCCTCAGCAAACCTTCTCTCTAAATGTGGAACTAATCCACCAGAATCAATTAAGTTTAATAAAAATTTAGGCAAAGGTTCACACTTTATAGTCTTCTTCTCATCAACCAACTCAAAAATACCAGTCGACACCTCTAATTTAGCTCTATTTCCAGATTGGACAACATCACATGCTTCACCAACTAATACTGGCAAACCCAAATTGATTGCATTTCTATAAAATATACCTGCAAATGATTTTGCTATAACAGCCTTTATTCCTAGATATTTTAATGCTTGCGCTGCCTGCTCACGTGACGATCCAACTCCAAAATTTTTACCTGCTACTAAAATATCACCTGACTGAACATTTTTTGCAAATGATTCATCAACAGCTTCGAGACAATGTGATGACAAAATATTTATATTACTGCTCATGAACTTACCTGGAGCCAAAATATCAGTATCAATATCATCTCCAAACAACCAAACAGCACCTATCTCGGTCATTTTTTATACTCGATAAAATCTCTGGGATCACTAATCTCACCAGTAATAGCGGAAGCTGCTACAGTGTAAGGTGAACCTAAATAAACTCCAGATGATAAGGCTCCCATACGACCTTGAAAGTTTCTCGCAGTCGATGAGATACAAATCACATCCTCACCAAGTCTTTCAGAACCATAACCTGCGCATATTCCGCAGGAATTTGGTAAAATTGATGCACCAGCATCTTCGAAAATTTTCATGATTCCTTCGTCTTTAGCCAATTTCTGGTCTTTTTTTGATGCTGGCGCTACTAACAGCCTAACTCCAGAAGCTAACTCTTTGCCTTTTAAAACTGAAGCTGCCATCCGTAAATCTGACATTTTTGCTCCAGTACATGCGCCAATATACGCAACATTAATTTTAGTTCCTTTTGATTCAGTAATATCTACTGAGTTGGCGGGTGAATGCGGAGCAGCCACTTGTGGCACCAACTGACTTGCATCAAATTGATGAGATTCTAGGAAATAAGCATCATCGTCAGAACGCCAATAATCAGTATTGATTTCGGGAACTCCTACTGATTTCAAATAATTTTTTGTAATTTGATCTGGTGCAATGATACCAGCTTGCCCTCCCAATTCTGCTGTCATATTTGAAAGCGTCATTCGTTCTTGCATACTTAGAGAGGATATTGTTGAACCACTAAATTCTACTGCTTGATATTTTCCTCCATCCATTCCCAATTTTCCACAAGTATAAAGCATCATATCTTTGGCAGTAATATATTCATTAAGCATTCCAGACCAATTTATCTTAATAGTTTCTGGAACTTTAATCCAAATTTCACCAGTCGCTAATACACCAGCCATTTCTGTTGCTCCAACGCCAAACATATATGCTCCAAAGGCTCCACCAGTGGGAGAATGACTATCTCCCCCAACAACAAACATTCCTGGTTTAAGATGACCATTTTCTGGAACTACAACGTGGCATATTCCCATTTGGTCATAAAAAGATTGAATATTATGGGCCTTCACCCAATCACGGGTCAATTTTTGGATAGCTTTTGTTTCTGCATTAAACTCGGGAACATAATGGTCAGTTACAACAACGATTTTTTCTGACGACCAAACATCTACTCCCAGGCGTTCCAGAATTGGTTTAACTCGCCTAGGGCCTCCTGAATCGTGGATCATAGCTAGATCGACATTTGCAATCTCTACCTCACCTGCGGTCACACGATCTTTACCACAAGCTTTTGCTACAATTTTTTGCGCAAGTGTTTGCCCCCCCATAATTTAGGACCTATTGCCCAAAACTAGGAAGCCAAAGAGCTATTTGTGGAAAATATATTAACAAACCAACGAGTATAATCGCACAGCCCATAAATGGGACAGCCGAGAGATAAATATCACGCATGGTTGTACCAGGAGGAGAAACGCCCTTCATAACGAATAATAAGAGACCAAACGGTGGCGTCGTGAAACTAATCTCTAAAGCTAACAAGATTATCACGGCAAACCAAATCAAATCAAAGCCTAATGTTTGAGCTAAAGGAAAGAAGATTGGTACTGTCAGTAACATCATAGATAGTTGATCCATGAACATCCCCAATACAAGCAGTATAGAAAACATTATCAAGAGCATTACAACCGGCGCCAAATCAAACTGCGTGGCCCATTTAATCAAGCCAGCACTTGCACCCGAAAATGCCAAAAGTTGGGAGAAAGTTGCCGAACCAAAAATAATAAGCAATGCCATTGTAGTTACTTTTAATGCACCTGTAACTGAATTTTTAAACCCATCCCAGGTTAACTTACCATATAGAATTGCCAATCCCAAAACACCTAAACAGCCAAAGGCAGCAGATTCAGATGGCGTCGCCCATCCATTTAGAATAAGCAGTATAACACCGACAACAATTGACATCATAGGAAGAACGTCAATTATCAGCAGCTTCATTTTCTTGCCCCAAGAAATATTTTCGACATCATAAGACGGTGCTGCGTCGGGATCCCAAAGGCACATACCTAAAATCAAAATGACATAAAACCCAGCTAACATAAGTCCAGGCACAACACCTGCGATTAATAATTTACCCACATCCAAATTTGCCAATGTTGCCAACAAAACAGCGAGTGCTGAAGGAGGTATCAACATTGCCAATCCACCAGTCCCTAAAATGGGACCTATCGACATATGTTTTTTGTACCCTCTTTTTTCCATTTCAGGCACCATAAGGGATCCAAGTAAAGCTGTAGCACCCAATGACGATCCAGAAAGAGTGGCAAACGCAGTTCCCCCAGCAACTGTAACAAAAGACAATCTTGCTGGAATTCTCCCCATTAACTTATCCACTGCAGAAAACATTTTATTTGCTAATCCAGTGTGAAAAAATATTTCACCCATTAAAAGAAACATTGGGACAGGCATCAGGTTAAAAGACGTAACAGTAGGTAAGGCATTATTTGTTAACTGGCCAATACCTCGCGACATTTGACGAAGTAAGTCACCACTACCACCCATAAAATACGTAGCTCCAACCATATTTGCAGCTAAAAATGCTAAAGCTACTGGAACGCCTAAAAACATAAAAAATAAAATCATTCCCAAGAGAAATGATAACGCATAATACCATTCCATTAGATTTTCTTTCTAATTAATAAACTAAGTAAATAATTATTCATGAACTCCAGCCTCACCAGTATGCATAGTTTCATTTCCAAAAATAAATCTGAGGAAATTTAAGCCCATTAGTGAAAAGCAAATAGGCATTGATATTAAAAGTAACCACTTTGGCATATCTAGTGAGCGCATATCAGCATCACCATAACTGTAAGATTTCAATGTGTTAGACCCAGAATACCAAACTAAAAATACACAAATAACTAGGCACAAAACAGCAATGCAACGCGAATATATTCGTGCTGACTCTTGGGGCAATGCCGCCGTCAACATTTCAATAAAAACATGACCTCGGGTACGTACTAACCAAGGAGATGCAGCCATCACAATGTAAAGTAAACCATATTCAGAAAAAGTAAAAATATGAGAAGAGCCGGAAAAATTAAATGATCTTAGCGTCGCTTGAATAACGATACCAAACATTATTACAACAAGATAAACACCGGCAAGCACAGCAAGAAAATTGCATATTTTGTCTACTAAACGCATGATGATCCTTTAAAAAAACCCTGGCATCAAGTAAAATTAATGCCAGGGTAAATGTTATTTTATAATGCTATTATGGTGTGTAATGCTTACGTAAAGCATCATAACTTGTCGTGTCACCTAGAGCATCAAGACGGTCCTTCATCCGACCCCAAGCGGCATCATCAGCCGTTTTAAGATATTTAGCTGAACCTTCAGCACTATGAGATACAAATTCCATCCCACCAGCTTTTAATGCAATCGCTTCTGCAACAACATCCGCTTGTCTATCATTATATGACTTTTCTTCCCACTCAATGATGACATCTTGTAGGAATTTTTGTGATTCAGCAGATAGAGCATTCCAACTATCATTGTTAAAAATAACACCAATATCAGTGTTATAGAATTGAGGATCAACGCGATATTTCATAAATTTGTCCCACTTTAGATCCATCAAACCTATGGAAGTCCAAGCAGCCGCGTCTACAACACCTTTTTCTAATGCTGCGTAAACCTCAGTGGCCGGCATCCCAGCAGTTGTAGCATTCATTGCCATAAAGAAAGCATGGTAAATTGGGTTGTCTCGTAACCTCACGCCAGACAGATCCAAAATTCCATCTGCGCCAAACTTTGGTTTTTGTGCACTATAAATGTGGAACTGAACACCACCATCAATCCATCCAAGATGACGAACATTAAAACGTTTCTGGTGAGCAGCATCCATTAAAGCAGCGCCACCATTTGCTCTAGCTTCCATTGGATTTACAGTTGAAGCAACCATGGCGTCAATTTCAGGAACTGACTTACCATAAAAACTTCCTGGTGTATGAACCATGTCAATAACGCCATCTCGAACTGCGGCGGGTTGTTGGAACATACCGATGGCTTCAGGGCCACCTTTTACTTCAATTTGCACGATCCCTTTGCCGCGAGCATTGATATCATCAACCATTGCAAGAAATGTTTGAGTGTAAACCAAAAATCCGGGAAAAGCGTGAACGGCAGTAACCTTATCTTCTGCATATGCAGAAGTAGAAGCCAACAGGGATGTTAAACTAGCAGCAGCCAGTACACCTGTAGCTTTCAAAGAAAGTTTATTAAAAAAATTCATTATATAATCTCCATGAGTGTTTATCGGCAGATACAAAACTTAATAACTAAGATTTATAATATACATGATATGCAATATTTAAATGCATTTGCAAGCAAATATAGACTTATAATAATATATATTTTAAATAAATTAAATAAACAATAATTAGACCTTATTAATCTGACAGTCGATTAGACATAAATTTAATACAAGACTTGATTAAAACATCGTTATATTTGGGAAATGATAGTGAAAATCGCATAAAACTTTCTAATCCAGTTTCTCGAGTTCGATTAACAATAATGCCTGCATCATTAAACAAAAACTGCACAAGTTCTTCGGTGATTTCTTTTCTATGATTCTTAATAGAAGCTAGTAAAAAATTTGCCTGACTTGGTAGAGTTTTAATTCCAATCTCAAACAAGGCGTTTGCCACTCTTTTTCTTTCAGAAACAATCAACCGAATTCGAGAGTTAATCTCAGGTAAATCGCGTAGGCTCGCTTTAGCAGCAGCTTGAGCCATAGCATTTACACTACCCATACCTCGAGCAGCGTAAAAGCCAGAAATCATAGCTTCGGGAGCGTGACACCACCCAACCCGTAAACCAGCAAGGCCAAAAGCTTTTGAAAATGTTCTCGTTACCACCACATTTTCGTATTTATCAACTAACTCATGAATCTTTCGACAATAATCAAATCCAACAAATTCTCCATAGGCTAAGTCTAATACAAGAACTATGTTAGTAGGCATTCCTTCAATCAACCGCGTTATCTCGCCTATTTCAATAACAGTTCCAGTTGGATTGTTAGGGTTAGCCAGAAATATTAATTTTGTTCGTGGACTTATCTGCATCAATAACTGATCAACATCAGTGCTATACTGTTTCTCTGTGGCTTTTTTTAATCGAGCATTCAACCTATTTGCAGCCAAAACGAATTGAATATATCCAAATTCAGAAATTAAAATTTCATCTTCAGAACTGATAAAATTTCTAGCTATTACATCGATCAGCTCTTCTGAGCCATTTCCACAAATCACATTAGTCTTGGAAATTCCAAATACTTTTTCAATTTCGCTTCTTAAAGCAAAACACATTGGGTCTCCATAAAGCCCAGCCTTATCTTTAATACCATCAATTGCCTCTGCAATCTTCGTCGTAGGCTGAAAAGGTAATTCATTATAGCCTAAGTTTATGATGTCCAAACCAAGTGGCTGAGGAGTTAAAATCCTATCACGAACAGGAATTGAATTAATATAACTTTTAGGTTTATTTTTATTCAATTTTTACTTCCAGAATTTTCAAACAGTGCAACTTATAAAATTTCTTTAGACGCTCTAGTAATTCCTTCACGAAGAATTTCTACCATGTCATCAATCTGACCTTTTGTAATAATTAATGGCGGTGACATGACGCAAATATTCCCAATTGGTCTAACAATCATCCCTAATTCGACACAATGCTTATCGATTATTAATCCTAGCTTTTCAGCAGTTTCTTCTCTTGAGTGACACTCCACTGCTGCTAGCATCCCGATAGTTCGAACCTCCTTAACTAATGGCATTTCAGACAACTCATGCAATTTTTCGCTAAAATAAGGAGTAATTTCTCGCACATGTTGAAGTATATTCTCATCCTCAATAATCTTTATGTTAGCTAGTCCGACGGCACAACTCACAGGATGCCCAGAGTAGGTGTAACCATTTGCAAATGTACTATCATCTCCAGAATTTTCAGCGATTTCATCTAATAATTTATTGGAGACAGCATACCCTCCTAACGGAATATAACCAGATGTTATACCTTTTGCGAACGTTATGATATCAGGTGTTATTCCAAAAACTTCTTCTGATGCAAACCAGGATCCACAGCGCCCAAAGCCAGTAACAACTTCATCTGATATATATAAGATATCGTTTTCACGACATATTTTTATTGCACCCTTTAAATAACCTTCTGGAGAAATATTTACTCCACCTGAGGCTTGAACAGGCTCAGCAATAAACACTGAAATGTTTTCTGCCCCTATTTGTTTGATCCGATCAGCCATTTCCTGCAATAAGAAATCACAAAATTTATTTAGCGAAATACCTTCTGGCAACTGCGAAGGGTTTGGTGAAGTCAAAAAAGAAACCGGCTCATGCTCCAGGTTAAACTTACTTTTACTGGTTGGGTCTCCAGAACAAGCAGCCGATAAATGTGTGCTGCCATGATACCCGCCATAACGAGCAAGAATAGTTTTCTTTTCAGGTTTTCCCCTAGCATGTTGATAAAATTGCACTAACCTCAAGGCTGAATCTACTGCAGTTGATCCGCCTGATGTAAAGAAGACATGATTTAAGTCTCCTGGTGTGAATTCGGCGATTTTTTTTGATAATAAAGCAGCTGGACTATTTGTCGTGTACCATGGTGAATTATAAGATAACAACATTGCTTGATCTGACATTGCTTGTGCGATTTCTTTTCTTCCATAACCCACCTGAGAACACCACATTCCAGCTGGAGCATCTATTAATTTCTTTCCATTTGCATCTATGAGATAGATATTTTCTGCTGAAGTAATTAATGGTCTGATTTCTTTACCAAGCTTTCCTATCTCATCCCAAGGTTGAATCAGATGATCCCTTGCAGCACTTTCAATTGTAAAAATATCATTTAATTTTGTCATATTAGCTCCTAGCGTCATCATTTGAATGAAATTCTTATGTTAAAAAATAGTAAAGTCAATTCCAGCCTTTTATTAACTTAAACATTGTAATGTTTGAATGCTGAATCCCACAAAAATTTATTAACATTTAATAAAATTAGACTATTTCCAAATCTAATGATTTGTGTCACCGATAACTGAATTATTTACAATTAGGAAACTCAAAATTGAAATCGTTTTTACCTTGGTTAATTTTAGGCTATATGGGGATAGTCTGGGGTCTTTCGTTTTCTTTAAGTAAAATTGCTGTCGGGTTAGGTGGTACGCCCATAGGTTTAACATTCTGGACATGCTTATTAACGGGATTAATGTTACTTTTTTATACTATAATACGAGGGCAAAAAATAAGATTTAGGCTCAAAGATTTACAAATAATTCTACTACTTGCTTTTCTTGGCGCAATGCTACCTAATATGTTTTTTTATTATGCAGCTGCCCATGTCAGCGCCGGTATTTTATCGATTACGATAACCGTAGTTCCCATTGCCACATACGCACTTTCTTTTATCCTCAAGCTGGAAGCAATATCAGCTCGAAGGATTACTGGCGTATTTTTTGGAGTTGGCGCTATTCTAGTGTTGGTTTTACCTGAAAACAGCCTCCCAAATAAAAGTGAAGTAATTTGGATTATTGTAGCTTGCTTAAGCTCGATTAGCTACGCTCTAGAGAACATCACTCTTGCAATTCGTGGAATTGATGGCATCGGTCCTGTTAGGTTATCATGTGGTATTAATCTCTTAGCAGCACTCATCTTAGGTATATTTTCATATTTTACTGATAATTTTATGCCAGTTCCGTTACCTGTAACTACTTTGACTTGGACCATACTCGGAATTTCTTTAATTGGTGCAACAGCATACACCCTATTCGTGTTAACAATAGCAAATTCTGGACCATTGTTTGCAAGCCAAGTTGCTTTTTTAGTGACGATTTCAGGTGTTTTATGGGGTATGTTAATTTTTGGAGAAACACATTCAAGTTGGGTTTGGTTGTCTTTGGTACTTATGTTAATTGGCATGTCTTTAGTTTCACCAAAAAGAAAATCGTAGAGTAAAAATAATAAGGAAATAACGTCATGGAAAAAGTTTTGTTAAGAGCAGATCACGTGGGAAGTCTATTACGATCTGATCAGGTTAAAATCGCACGAAAGTCCTTTTATGAAAAACATACTATTGATAAAGCTGAACTAACAGAAATAGAAGATAAATCAATTAAAGCATTAATAAAAAACCAGGAAAACTTAGGTTTAAAGGCAGTGACTGATGGTGAGCAACGTCGCTCATTTTGGCATTATGACTTTATGGATGGCTTAGACGGAATGGAAATGGTTGAGAGGGATCCAGATGCAGGTGTGCAATTTGCAGGTGTAAAGCTACGTCCAATATTCCCAACAATTAATGATAAAATAGATTTTCCAGTGGATCACCCACATTTACAACACTTTGAATTTGTTGCAAAAAATACTTCTGTTACTCCAAAAATTTCAATTCCAGGGCCATCCTGCTGTCATTTTAGAACCTCTTCGGAGGATATTATTCCTAAAGAGTATGACGATATTGAAGTGCTTACTTCTGATATATCTAACGCATACAAAAAAGCTGTAAACGCTTTCTACGATGTCGGGTGTCGTTACCTTCAAATGGATGATATTTTCTTTGCTTACTTATGTGATCCCAAACATCGAGAGGCTGCAAAAGCTAAAGGTCATGATCCAGAGTATTTAGTTCAAAGATATGCTTGGATGATGCATGAGGCGATCAAAGATAGGCCATCTGATATGACAATTGCGATGCATATGTGTCGTGGTAACTTCAGATCAACTCATGCAGCCGAAGGAGCCTATGACGCAGTTGCAGATGCTGTTTTTAATCAAACAGGAGTAGACGTATTTTTCATGGAATACGATACTGATCGCGCGGGTGGCCTTGAACCATTATCATTGATGTCTAAGGGCAAGCAAAGGGTTATGCCAGGATTTATTACAACCAAGAATGGTAACTTAGAAGAGCTAGACTGGATCCAGAGACAATTTGATGAAGCTTCAAAGTATATTGACATTGATCAGTTAGGCGTGGCACCTCAGTGCGGCTTTGCTTCCACCGAAGAGGGAAACACTTTGTCACACAATGAGCAAAGCAAGAAACTTGAATTGATTGTAAAAACAGCAGAAGCGATCTGGGGTGGCGTTGACAATTAATTATTGATTTAGCACTCAAGATACTGGTCAGTGTGACCTATCAAGGGTGCGTAAAATCACAGATTATAGAGTTTGGCTAGAAATACTTATTTCAGAAATTTATACCAATGATAATTAAATTAGATTTTTTATCTACAAAAAAAATTCCAACATTATTTTGGAGTTCACCT
>Ga0114997_10000899_pt1 | contig 24773 bp, 31 predicted proteins | sample ArcticOcean_MG_C_2_FD_87045 | JGI IMG/M metagenome (GOLD analysis project Ga0114997, IMG submission 87045) | Marine microbial communities from western Arctic Ocean - ArcticOcean_MG_CB4_136 | ecosystem: Environmental > Aquatic > Marine > Oceanic | place: Arctic Ocean: Canada Basin | collected... | reverse complement strand
GCCTACAGCTTTTACTGATTGTAAAGCATTTTGAGCTTGTCTTATTGTTTTAGGTGTATCTGTCGGTGTTGGAACAGTTTCGGTTGAGTTCCATTCATCATTTTTTCCAATACCTACGTAATATCTTGCAGACAAACTTGAGGCTTCATCTAATATTTTTTGCATGAATTGTTTTTTAAACGGATCTGTAATTATTGCTGACATTTTCTATTCCTATGATATTATAATTGAATTAGCTGAATCATTTCCACTAAGCATAAACCAATTAGTTCCATCCCATATACACTGAGTTGCAGTGTTTTGTGGTAGTCGTATTGTGCTTCCATTAGCAAAAGGCGCAGGTGTTATAGTCGCTAAACCGGATCCTTTATTTGAAAAAATCTTAAACTCGCCGACTGTAGTACCAGGATCTAATGATACTGCAAATGCTGTATTCTTATTGCATATTATCAGTGAAGAAGCTGAATCGGCTCGACCATCAGCTGATATTTCACTTGATGCAAAAGCTGCTTTACTGATAGCCACAGAACCTTTACCTTGTCCGGCCAATGATAAGTTAACATTCGTATTAGCACCATTTCCGGTTGCCGCTATTGAAGGATGACCATTATTTGCTTTATTAGTAATAGTAATTTCATTTACTGCACTTGCTGTTTTAACTAATTTTATTAATTCACTTCCAGAAGAATCATTAATGCTTTGTTGAATGATTGGCCTATACGCTATAGGTGATGTTAATGTTTTATTTGTTAATGTATCTGTTGTAGCTCTTCCTACAAGAGTATCTGTTGATGTAGGCAGAGTTAATGTTCCTGTATTCTTTATTGTAGCAATAGTTGGTAATGTTAGTGTTTTGTTCGTTAATGTTTGAATTGTGTTATTAAGTGTAACGATTCCTGTAGAATCTGGTAATGTTATAATGTTATCTTGTGATGGATTCGTTGCTTTTAATCTTGTTTCAAAATCATTTGCACCTGTTCCTTCAAAGGTAACTGCATCAGTTTCTAGAGTAATTTGTGATGATAAGTTACTGCTATCTCCTCCACCAAGTAATGCATATACTTCAGCAAAGTTTGAATTTATTTTTGTTCCGGCTTGTCGTAATGTATCACCATTACCGTCATTAGCTGAACTGCCTATACCAATGTTTTGTCTAGTCATTTAATCTTCCTAATAAGTTCTATTTATACATAAAAATAATCGTTATGTGTTAAAAGATGAATCAAATTGTGCGTTATCCATTGTCTCAAAAGTAAGTGAGAAATCTGGTGCAGCTGCTTCTGCGCTATCACCTAATGTGCCAACAAAGTCTTGTCCTTGGCCACTATCATCAAATGTAAATGAATTAGGTGTAATAAGTTCTTCAACGTTTCTATAAAATCCTTGAAGTTGTGTAGCTGTGAGTGACTGATATACACTAACTTTTTGGTCAAGGCCGGCTCTGACTAGTGTTCCATCAGAATCTATTAACGCAGTCAATTGTGTAAATGGTGCAATTGCTGATGCAATTCCAATGCCTTCTAGTACTCTAGATGCACTATCGAGTAGTGCTAATGGTGCAGATGCATTCCCAACAGCTTCAACATCTGTTACAACAGTCCCAGCAATATGAAATCCTGCAGGATGCACAAACTTTTTATATAATTCTATCCATGTGGTTTGTGATATAGAACTCTTAATTAGTATTGAAAAAACTTGATATAGTGCATCATTTCTAATAAATTTATTTGATTCAGCACCAATTCTACTTAAAGGCCCAGCTAAACCGTGCCCTAAAGTGAAGATATCTTTCTTAGGATACTCAACTTCTACATTTTGTTGAAAGAATGCTCTAAAGAATTCTTCAATTGAAAATCTACTACCTTTAGTTCTATGTAATTCATGAATTCTCTGAGCGTAAAAACTTGGATCAATAAAATTACCTCCAGTATTTCCAGCTGTAATTTCTTGTATTATAAATTTCAATAAATCTGAAGAAGTTTCTTGTGTATCTCTCGTTTGATATATTTTTCTTAATTTGTAATCAAATGAACTAGCTCCGTCTGAATCTAAATAATCGTAATATTTCTCTAAAAATGTTACAAGATTTGGGTAATCTTGAGTAAAAAATTCAGGCAAAGCCTCACGAACTTTTCTATGTAAAAAGTTTCTTGGTCTTCTATTATGATGATATTGAATATTTGCCATTAGTAACTAGAACCGCTTGATGATAATGATGCTTGGACATCTTGATAATCAAGAACAGCATTAGCTTTAGATGCCACAATATCAATATCAATTATACTTGCTCTTAAAGGTCTTATTGTACTTTCGTTGGCAGGTCTAGCTGATATTTTTATTTGGCCACTTTCTAGTGCAGTAGGATTAAATCCTACTAAATTAACTCTACCTGATTTTGAATCAAATGAACCGATATTGTCTACTTCAACACCTTCTGAACTATTAATTATTTCTAAAGTGGTTGAATTGAGTCTACTTCTAATAGTGCAAGGCTTTGAATTGAACGTAAATCTAGAAGATGTAATGATTCTGTCAACACCACCTATGCCAGTAGCGCCACCAATCTCAACTGGAAAGTTTATCTGATAATCTCTTGAAAGGCCTAAAGTAGGTGTGAATCTCTTTTGTATCTTAATGCTAATTTTAGTGTTTAATATTGATTCGTCAATATCATCAAGAATTGCTAGTAAATTTGATCGTCTAAACACTTTTCCAAATCTTTGTAAATTATTTGAAAAATACGTATTAATTGTATCTTGAATTACAGTTTCTGTTGCACTTGAAGTTGAACTTGTTAAATCTGGATCAAAATTAAATGTACTTAAAATTTCTAAATAAGAAGTATTTACATCTACAAATTTAGTGTCTATACTTGCAATAGCAAAATTATCAGACAAATCATTTATGATATTATTTTGTACATCTAACTGTGTAGCGTCATCAACATCTGTTTTAAATTTTAATGCCACATAAACACAACCAAACTTAGGTGGATCATTATCTTGTCCTCCCCATGAAGTAACATCATCAACAAATGAACCATAGTTAGTTAATACTTGAGCTGTGTAATCTTCAGCTGTAACCATTCGTCTTTGAGATGTAAAGTACAATGGTGCATTTTGTCTTATAGATTCTATGCCTTCTCTAAATGACCCACCTGCTGCAGTGCCACTCGTAACAACTTCTAAATTAACACCTTCTACTTGAACATCTGTAGAAAACACACTAGATCCATTAGCTTCAGGCCCTACAGTAGACAAGTAATCTATTACTATTTTATTTCCTGCAATTGGAGCTGTTCCTGTACTCGTTCCATCGCCGAATATTATTTCATAGTAACCATTAGGCACTTCTTTAATTTGATAATGTGCAGACGTTGACGCAATTCGAGTTGCTTTATTGATATTAGTGTATATGGTAAAAGTAGGACTTACTGAAGTATCAAAAACTTGTACTCTTATTGTTGTAGTGTCAATCGTTAAATCTGGTATGACATATATTTGTGAATCTGTTGTTTCACCGACAAAAAATGTTTTAGTTTTTTCTATTCCTTCATAAGCTGGTATATCTGAAGAACCTTCAGAATTTTTAAAAATATAAACACCGGCACTACTAGGAATTGCAATGTATTTTTCTCTTGTTCGAAATGTATAACTTATATCATTTAATGACGTAGTAAATTTACTATTTCTGGGTAGTTCAATTGAAGTTGGTCTATCTGCAGCTGCGACTGTAATAGATAATGTTAGTTTTGCTAATGCAGATGCATATGATCTTGGTACATATCCTAAAGCTTCTGCATGAGATATTATAGAACTTCTCAACTGTGCAGTGTTTAAAAAACTTTCATTAAGAGCAAAGTTTGATGTTAAGCCATTAAAGTGAGTGTTATAAGCCAATACATCTAGTATATTACTTAAAGCAGAACCTTCAAAATCATAATCAGTAAATTCACTTTGACGCTTGAAATAATCCTTTAGCCTTGCTTTTATTGTATCAAAATCTAAATCTGTTGATTGAATTGTAGTTGACATTTATCTTAACCTTGTTAAATTTATTTCTACAGTATCTTGTTGTAATGTAGATATTACTAAAAATCTTACTGTTACTCTTACTTCATTGTTGTCTGCACCTATAATACTATTTATGCTTAAAACTTGAGCTCTCGGCTCATAAGTTTGTATTGACGAAGTTATATCATTCTCTAAATTGGCATCATCTATTTCAGTGCTTAATCTAAATAACATATCTGTCAAATTTCCACCAAACCTATGCATGAAAGGTCTCTCGGTAAAATTCGTCAATAGTAAATTTCTTAATGATTGCTTAACAGCTGCGGCGTTTGTTTTTTTAAAAATATCACCTGGTAAATTATTACCATTAGCATCTAATCCAACAAACTTAGCACTAAACGTTGCATCTATGTCTTTGTCTTCACGTGTTCTTGAAACCATAATAGACTTCTTACTAATATTTCCATCTTCATTTGCAAAAACTCTTGTTGGCATAGTGTTTCCTTTATTGATTATTTATACAATTTATTCGTCAGTTTGCTCATCACCGATTTCTAATAATTCACCAGTAGACTGCACCGAATTGTTAAATCTTGTTTCAATGATATTGTTATATGAAACGCTCCATGGTGATATTATTTCTGGCATAATTAATACTATATCCACGTGCAAAGATCCGTTTGGATTATAACTATCATAATTTAATATGATCTTATCAAAGTCTATGTTGTTCTTTAAGTAAACAGCTAGATCAAATGTTTTATCAAATGCTATGTGTCCATCTTCACCGATAAGTTCATAAACAACAGCTCTTCCATTTGTCTTTAAATAATTAATACCATCAGTAACGTCTAAATCTTCATTTGGGCCTTCTCTATAAAATCCTTCAGAAACAATCATTCTAAACTTTTCAAATAATGCTATGCCTCTTAGTCCAGGTGACGAATTGATAGATTGCAACACTTGAGTATGCAAATAATATTGTTTTGCTAGTAATAATTTATCATCACTATCTAAATGACTTATACTCACAGGATCATTGTAACTACCTAAAAATTTAGATAATGTTACGCTATGTGCTAATCTTGTACGACCAGTTATTTCTGGCTGAAATGTAGGATCGTATTGCGCGTCTGGAATTACATTTATTTTACGTGCCACTTTGGTATACCTTTGCTTTCGGATTTGATGGGCCTATTGCTTCTGTGCCTCTTTGCGATGTATTGTTTGCACTAACTGATCTACCAAATTTTGGAGGTATGGCATTTGTTGCATCTTTTGACACAGTTCCATCTGAAAGTATTTCTCCCATAAATGTTTCATTAGAAATATTATTAGGATCTCTTAATTTTGATCTTGCAGATTTTGTAGTCAAATCATCTTTAGATATACCTCCATAAGATCTACTTCTGTCAACTGAATGCTTTAAATCTTGAAATGTATCGACTTCAACTTGTCTTACACCAAATGATGGCGAAGTGTTTAATATAGAATTTAACAATGATGCGGTTGGCTGTTCTGTTGTTTTGTCTGTCGCTGTCTCAACAGTTTGACTTCCACCACCTGAACCTGGTCCTGTTGGTGCAGAACCAGCTTGATCTGCTTTTGCAGCAAAAGAAGCTTTACCGTTTAAAGTGCCATGAAATGTTGTAGCATGCATTGATGTAGAATTAATTCTTGGTATGTGAGCAGCTTTAGCATACATTACAATCTCATCACCTCCAATTGTTCCAACAGGTGCGGCCACTGAAATCTCATCTGCACTAATGTTCGTGTATGGTGAAGACGAGATAATTCTAGATTCACTACTCATCATTAAAGTACCACCAGCATCTAATTCTATCGCGCCTTGAACATTGGTTTCAAAAGCACCTTTAACCATTATATCTTTATCTTTTAAAACAGTTAGTACATCAGCACCTACAATAGTTTCGGCTTTATTTTCTCCTACAGTCATAGTTTTGTTTTTAGATACAGATTCTATTAGAGAACTTTTAATTATTTCTTCTTTGTTGCCTGTGACATTAACATTAAAATCACCACCAACTTCTAAATCAAAATCACCTGCAACTCTCATTTTTAAATTGCCATTGTATACAACCTCACCATCGCCTTCAACTATGACTTTTTCATTAGCTGCAACTATTCTTAACGTGTTATTTGTTGAACTTAATATAACAGTTCCATCCGCTCTCATTTCAACGCCAGATCCAGTTCTATGTCTTATCATTACTCGTTCACGGCCATTGGTGTCATCATACTCGACAACATGACCAGATGATGTTTCTTTCACTTGGTTTTCTGGATATTGTGTTGACGGCTCGTCGTTTAATTCGAGGTCCATACCTGGAATACTCCCCCCAGTATAAACATTTTTAACACGTGTGCCACGTGCAATATTGTTTACAGATGAAACACCAACATATTCTTTCTTAGGAAATCTTTTATCTGGGTCAGATCTTCCATCATCTGGGTTCTGTATCGATTCTAATTCACTAGGATCAATTTGATCAACTTCTGCCATTATGGTCTCCTTAACTTATCTGCAAACGTCTTCACACTTGTATTATCTGTATTTGTTTTGCCGATAATACTATTAAGTTGTTTATTTTTTTCTTTCATGAATGATTGAGCATTTTTAAAATCCGTATCCATCTTTGCCTTTAAATCACTTTGCGGTAAATTTTCAGCTCCGAATTTAGTTGCAATTGCATTTCTTTCTTCACCGTTTAATTGTGCTAATGCAGCTCCAGCCTTATTAAACGCACTGTCTATATCATCATTAAATTCTTTACTTTCTAATACTTCTTTAATATTTTGATTTGCTTCAGCAAAAGTTACTGGTTTAGTTATTGTAGATGAAGTTTTAGCTATAGTTGTTGGTTTTGTAATTACTCTTTCAACTTTACTTGGAAACTCATCTAGCTCAGATAAATCATCGTAGCGATAAACAAATCTAAATTTTGATTTTACACTTTGTCTTACATCAAAAGAATTTTGTGTACGATCACTTACTTCATTATTGCCATACACACCGCAATCTGGAAATACTGCGAACCAAGCTTTTAAAAATCTATCATAAGTTTCAAACATTTTCGAATTCGGAGTTTTGCCGCCTGAACAAAAAGTAAGTTGAAGGCCAGTTTTATAAAATCTCGGATATGATATAGGCGTACGAGTTTTGCCTATAGGTCTGCCTCTTTGCAAAGAGCCATCTGTTAATATTAGATAATGTGAATTCAATCCATAATCATTAGGTTTAATTGATATTCTTTCAAGTGCTGTTTCTGCAGCCGTTTTGTCATCTGATGCAGTATTAGTGTCTTTTATTTCTTTTGTAAGAAATTTTAATTGAGCTCTTTTAACACCATCATTCATAGCTTTGGCATTAGCTTTCTCTGGAGGACCAGTGAATTTTAGAGTTTCATAAACAAACAATCCACCGATTGCGTCATCATTTTCATTGTTTGGGCCTCTTGCACTTAACTTAAATTCTTGTATTAGCTCTTCAGTAGAATTAACAAATGTAAATTCGTAGTCGTCTGGAGTAGCATATCCTAAGAAAGCATTTCGATCTTGTAAAATATATTGAATTTTGGGTGTTTTGATGTTTACTAAATTTCCTTTATTCATATAGCTTGAAACATTAGTTTGAGATCCTCCGACTTCAATCAAGTCTTTTATGTTTCCTCCAAACGCTGAAATTATAGATGGTGCTGGATTATCACCAAAAACTTTAAGTCCATTTAATATGTTGCCAAATGCACTTCCTACTTTATTTAATAGTGTACCTACAAGTTGTGCAGCTAAATTTTGTTTAGTTCTGCCCATTCCTGGAAATCTATTAAGTGGATTTAAATCAAATCCTCCAGAATTTAACTTTAATTTTAATTTATCTTTGTAAATCTTAGATGCAGCTTGTACCGAAACTAGAGACGGACTCTTTTCTGGCTTAAGTGCTTCGATACTATTTGAAGGACTAACAGAAACGTTAGCTGCAAATGTTCTTAATTTTTGCGGTGAAAGCTTAGGTAAATTTCTTTGCATTTGTTTAAGCAACGAAGCTGGAGCTCCACTCGTAACAATTCTTTTTAACGTACCTGTTGCGGCTGGATTACTACCAAGAATTGATGTAAGTTGAGATGTATTTGTGGCTATAGCAGCTAAACTTCCATCGCCGACTGATGAAGTTAATTTTACGGGCATAGCTCTTTTACTTATTGCTTCACCTTCTTTAGCAAATGGGGATAAAGACTTAAACCCTCCTACTTGTTTGAAGTCTCCTATTATTGTTCCTTCGTTACTAATTTTGCTTTCTTGTTGTGCTTCTAATTTAGTAGAGAAAAAAGGTTGATTATTTTTAGCAGCTTTATTGACATCTTCCTTTGAAACCAATCGGCCAAACTTGTCATAATTGGCCAATCCACTATCAGTAAAATCAACTTCAATTTTATCGTATACACGAGCTATGTTTATTATGCCTGCAACGTCATTATATTTGTATAGTGAATCTGTCAGATTCACATACGTAGGACTTTTTATACCTATAGCTATTTGTTCTGGAGTAAAATCAGTTCTTAACTTCACACTATGAAGTAAAGATCCGGGTGGTATTTGAAGCTTATTAGAATTTAAAAATATTTTAATTGTCATTATACGTTCACCAATTTATTGAATACTTCTTTTGCGTAGCTTATTCTTTTTTCTGTATGTGCAAATTGCTTATTAGGTCTTTCATAATTATCTTGAAATAACTCAGCTGCTCTCTTGACTGTAGTTGATTTTCTTAACTGGCCATCACCTAAGTAGTTAAATGTTTCTAACTCATACTTAGTAAAAAGTAGTTGTGCACCTAATGTTAAATGATCTAAACCTAATGCGTTTGAATATTCTATTAGTTGGCCTAATCTGTTTCCAGCGGCTGCAGCTGGATTCCACTGCGCTATGCCCGTAGAGCCTTCAGTTGGTGCAACTGCTCTTGGATCTACAGTAGGACCAGACTCTTGACAAAAGTTACCTATTATTCCACATGCTTGTTCCATACTGTAATTACCGCCTTCTTCTGAAACAAAAAAGTTAAAAGCTTTTTCTATATTCGAATTACCATCTAAATCTAAATCAATATTGCCAACTCCAGATTTTTTATCAAATGATGGAAGCCTATTGTCTTCATCTCCGCTTTGATTAGCGTAAGATTCAATTTTAGGTATAGAGCCTATTACTAATGGCAATTGCGAGTTTTTTCCATCTAAGAAAAATCCAAACACTTGTGCTCTTGGCTTTATACTGCTATTAGCGCCTATGCCAGAACTGCCACCTTCTGTAACAGGTATTGTTACTTGAGCCCAAGGTAAATCTGCATTAGGAATCAATGTTGTATCATGTGTGTGTATCCCTTGTATTCTTACTTTTACTCTATCGAGCTTAAGAGGATCATTAACATCTATGACTAAACCTACGAACCATCGATTGTGATCACCATAAAACATTTGACTCATAATACTATATCCTCAGTTAGTGAACCAAGTTTACCACACAATAAAGTAGTGTTGTAATTTTCATCGTCAAAAACATGCCTTGCTGCACATATTACGTAATCTCCAGATTTCTTACTATCAAATGACAATTTCTTTTGATTTGTAGATGAACTAACAGTATCAATAAATAATATTCTAATAACTTTACCTATAGTGTAATTTTCATCAGCTGTTAAAAATTCTCTACCTTTTACAGTAATCTGAATCGGCGCTTTTGATAAGAATGATTTTAAAGATGCTGCTATTATTTTTCTTTTATGATTACTTGCAGAATTGTCGTCTTGGTAACTTCTAAAGTTACTTCTTAATCCATTTTCATATGCACCACTTTGTGATATCTGTGTTATCGAACGAGAATTATATTTTGAAATTTTTTGATCTTTTATTTTATAATCGGGTGCATAAACAAATCTTTCATTTTCTCCACCTAATAAATTTTTTCTAGCTAAATCTTGAAAGACTTCTTCAACATCAAACTTTACTCTATATGGAACAGCTGTCATAGTATTATAGAAATAATATTCACCTCCGACTAAACCTTCACTAATTATTGAGCGTAAATCTTCATTATCAGAAATTTTGAAATCCATTATATTATAGTATTTTCGTGGCCCGAGCTGAGCTGTATTTAAACTAGGTGCGTATATAAAAGGAACACTTTTATTAATTACTGGATCTTCTAGCATGCTACCTAAATCTCTCATAATTAAATTATCTACGCCTAAAACCGAATAAAGATAATAAGGCATTCCAGTTTCACTTACTGCTCTTTTCTTTAACCAATCGCATGCCTCAAGAGGATTTAAATTTGGTATAATAACTTTTAAATCATTCACAGATTCAGTGCCTAAAGACAACAAATCTCTTTCTGTGTATTCACTTAATATCTTAGAAATAATTTTACTTGCAGAACCGATATATGATCTACTTATATTTTGCAATGAAGATTTAAATACATGGTATTCGACACAATGTAACATAACAGCATCAGTAGCTTCATCAGCTCTTGTAACACTTTCAATTCTATTGATCAAAAAGTCTTTTTTGATAGTAAAGCCTTCATTTCTTTCTTCTGATTGACATATTTCTAAAGTTAATTTCTCACCACCTTGAAAATCTATATCTTGTAAAAGATTTGCAGTATCAGCAAAGACAATTTCTGCAGTCAAATATGATTTTTCGATATGTTCAAATATTTGAAATGACGATATCAAACGCTTTATGTCAACAGATAAGTCAACAGTTCTATCACTGTTTGTTATTTCAGCAGATAGTAGCTGATAGTCACTTCTCGTTTCAATTGCTAATTCAGACACGTTATTCTCTTACTGCTTTTTTATAACCAGATACAATGTTATTTATTAAGTTAGGTCTAATGACTCTTATTTGTCTAAGGCTTTCATTAACATTGTAGTAAGCTTGTTCATTTGTAATTTCATTTTTTAGTGCACCTGGCGCAAGTAAATCACCAGGGTTAGCTCCATTTGCACTATCAACACTTAAATCAACTATGCCGCCAGATGTGTCAGTATAGTAATTTGCAGCGTTATGTTCATCAGAACTTGATACTGCTATAATAGATTCTAAAACGCCACTTGAATTAGTAGATGTAATAGTTTCACCTGATGTTCTGAAAGATGGTTTACCTTCAACGACGATTTGACCTAAATCTAGATTTCTTCTTATAATTGTTCCGCTAGCGCCAGATGTATTGCCAGTTAGAGTTTGACCAACTTTAAAGTTGGTTGAAATGTTTTGTCTTGTAGTTATTACTGTATTAGGAAATATTTTTTTAATATAGGTTTGAAACTCAACATTGTTTAAAGGCCAGCCTTGTTGTCTTATGTTATCATTTAACAGATATAAGGTCCAATAATACAATGGTGTATCATACAATTCAATAGAAACTTGGTCAGGCCTATTTCCTTCTTGTATAGTATAAAAAGTTAAAAATGCAATATCATCTTTTACTTGATCTATTATATCTACATATTTTGATATATTTTGAATTAAAGTTGGTTGTGCTTCATTGCCAAAATTATAAAAGACGTCTTGAAAATCTTTAAAATATTTCATTAGTATCCTGCCCTTATATCTTTTTTATTTAGAGTTTTGTATTCAACAAAACTTAATGTTAAATCAACTTCATTCGGTTGACCGTCTCTTCTAAAAGCTCCTCCAGTTGGATTTATTGAAGTACTAACATTACGTAAATAACAATATTCTATTTTTGGAATATTTCTATTAGGCACGCCGTTATAATTAAATTGTATTTGGAAAACATTAGGAAATTTAAATCCAATATCGGCGCCGCCTAATTGATCAATATCAAAAGTTCCAGGGTACATTTCTTCTCTAAAGTGCTGAACTATTTGTCTTATTACTTCTGCCTCTAATTGAGAACGAGCAATCATCTTAAACTGAAATGTAAATTCACGTAAACCCACGCCTCTAAATAAAGCTCTTATATTTGGATTAATTATTGTTCTATTTTGAAGTGTCAATGCATTAGCTACACCGGAATTTAGCATAGTAGCTTTATCAATAACTCGAGCCAAGCCTACTCTAAAAGCAGCTTCTGAAAGTTTTTTATTACCTGATACAGCATCAAACATACTTACCAAACCGTTATTAAATTCTCCTAATACTGATTCAAGAGCTCCACCACCTTGCTGCATTGCTCCTTCAACAGCTCCACCAAAAGCACCTAATGATGCATTATCATATTGCGCATTATCATTAAATTGCATAGTGATAGGAAAATACATATCTACTATTGGAGTGTTTCTTACAGGTTTAAACTCAACACCTCCCATAATATGTTTGCTAGCTTGCTTCACAAATTGTGATCCTGCAAGTTTATCTGTTATAGTTTTTTCTAAATCTTGACCACTTTCTTTCGATGCCGTCTTGTTTGCTCCAGTTGCAGCCGAACTGCCTGTAGCAGACGCTGCAGCAGATGATGGTCCATCTATTCCTGCTTTAGCTGTACCACTATTTCTTCCAGCATAGCCAAAACTATCAACTTGAGCTCGTACATCTTGAGTTTTTGCAGAGGATTCTAATAAACTTTTTAAATTATCATTTGCAACTTTATCAAAGTTTTTTTGGCTTTCACCATCAATCATAGGTTGCAGTGAAAACATTCTAAATTGAACTCTGGCTTGATACGCTGGACTGTCAGTTTCAAGAGGATATTTTAAATCAGATCTTCGTTTTGAGCTAAACAATCCGTTTAGCAATCCTTCTAATGATTTTGTAGCTGTTTTAACTTGACCAGATAAATCATCAAAATTTAAGTTTCTAAATCCGTCACCTGCTGTAGTTGTTCCTACCTTCGGTACACTTCCGCCAAAAGCATCTAACCCTGGAAAAGCACTTCCAGCTAACATTTCACCATTAGGTCCTACTTTATTAAGAGATGTTGTTGAAATTCCTGCTAATCCTATATCTGACATGATAATCCTTATAGATACTATTATTATTATTAAATATTATTTTTCTATTTATAACAAAAACATGGCTTATTCAGGTAGATATACAATCAAAAATGCATCTAAGTATAAAGGTGATGCTAATAATATAATATACAGGTCTTTATGGGAAAAGGCGGTGTTTCAGTGGTGCGATAATAACGATAAAGTAAAACGATGGGGTTCAGAAGAAGTTGTTATTCCATATTATTATGATGTTGATAAGCGTTATCATAAGTACTATGTTGATTTAAAGATAGTATTTAAAGAGAAAACCATACTCGTAGAGATAAAACCTGAAAAAGAAACGGTACCTCCTATTGGAGAAAAAAGAACTAAGCGATATATAACTGAAGGTCTTACTTACGTTAAGAATATGAACAAATGGGAAGCTGCTAATGAATACGCAAAGGATCGTGGTTGGGAGTTTCACGTGTGGACTGAAAAAACTTTACAAGAAATGAAACTATTGCATAAGCCAGTTCCTGGAAAACTTAAGAAGTATACTCCAATGAAACCATTTCGAAAAAAGCGTAAGAAAAAGATATAAATAGATTCATGAGTAACTTATTTCAAAAATTAGAACTTGAAGCTTTTCGTGCAGGTATTAATCCTCGTACACAAGAATCGCGCGATTGGTTTCGTAAAAGAATTCAAAGACTTACGAGAGTTAATCGTGGCGCTTTAATGAAAGAAGCTGAAGTTAATCGTAGAGCATCTCATAGTTATGGTTCTATGTTTATGTATTTTTATGATCCAAAGCATAAAGACAAATTACCTTTTTATGATAGGTTTCCATTAACAATACCAGTTGAACCAGCTCCTGGCGGATTTAGAGGAATAAATTTACATTATCTTCCTCCAGTGTTAAGAGCAAAGTTCTTAGATGCATTATTAGATGCAACTAATAACAAAAAATATGATGAATCGACAAAATTCAAATTAACATACAATTTGTTAAAAAGTGCACGAAAAATGAGATATTTTCAACCGTGTTTCAAGCATTATTTGCTTGCACACGTTAAATCACGATTTGCTGAAGTGCCATCACCTGAATGGGAAATAGCAGCATTTTTACCTACTGCTCAATGGGAGAAAGCATCAGCAGGAAAAGTTTATCAGAATTCAAGGATGAAAGTAAATGGCTAATAGTATTGAAGATATTAAAGCATTAGTAAACACTAAGTTGGGTTTTGCTAGACCAAATAAATTTTTAGTTACATTACCTAGTGTAGGAGTTGGTGGTGGTTTACTTAATGGTATAGTAGGAGCATTCAGCGGAATGGGTGGCGGAGCGAGTCCAAGAGAATTGAACATCTTGTGTTCAAATGCAACTATGCCTGCAAAACAGATATTAACTAATGATAGAAGAATTGGAATGGAATTTCAAAAAGTAGCTTACGGTTATGCAGTTGATGACGTAAGTATGACTTTTTATTTAATGAACGATTATGGAGTAAAAGATTATTTTGATAGTTGGAGAAGCACTATACTTGACGAAACAGGACAAGCATCTAACTATAAAAATGAATATGCTAAAACAGTAACAATACATCAATTAAGACAACCGTTGAAAGGTTTTAGCAAACAATTAGGACCTATAAGATTTAATGCAGGTGTTGGTGGTGGAAGTGTCTATTCAGTAGATTTACTTGAAGCTTTTCCAATAGCATCTAGTGCAATTGAATTGAATAACGATCTTGATGGTTTAGTGCAATTGACTGTGACATTTGCATATACTAATTGGAAAAGAGCATCTGGTGTACAAAATTTTATTAACATGGACATTGATACGCCCTTTGGCGGAATTGATATATTATAGGAGCGAATGAATGAGCTTATTGCCAAAACTAAATAATGTTCCAAAGTATAGCATTACAATACCTTCAAACAATAAAGAGATATCTGTAAGACCTTTTTTAGTTAAAGAAGAAAAAATAATGCTAATAGCTTTGGAATCACAAGATCCAAAACAAATTGCGGGTGGTGTTTTAGACACTGTACGATCTTGTATGTTAGAAGACATACACGTAGACTTACTTACTTCATATGACGTTGAATACCTATTTTTACAACTGAGATGTAAGTCGGTAGGAGAAACAACAGATTTATTATTAAAGTGCAGGCATTGCACACATGAAAATAAAATAAATTTTAACTTAAATGATATTAAAATGAACGTTAAAACTATTGGAAATAAAATTAAAGTAACAGATGATATCGCATTAGAAATGAAGCATCCGTCATTTACATCATTAGCAAATAATGAAAACATAATTGGCGAAAAAGCAACTACTACAGATCAAATATTTGCATTGATAAAAGAATCGGTAGTTGCAGTTATGAGTGGTGAAAATAGAATTGATATGAAAGAAGTAGGACTTGATGAGTTTCAAGAATTTTTAGAGTCTATGACTCAGCAGCAGTTTAACCATATTAGAAAATATATTGAAAACATTCCAAAACTTACTCATGATATTAATTTTAAATGTGAAAAATGTCACGAAGATAATATAGTAACAGTTGAAGGTCTGCAAAGTTTTTTATAGTTAGTCTATCTCACACATCCCTGCAGAATCATTACAAAACAAATTTTGATTTAATGCAGCATCATAAATATTCATTGAGTGAGATAGACGGATTAATACCATGGGAAAGAGATGTATATATCAACATGTTGGTGGATTATCTTAAAGAAGAAGAAATGCGGATGAAAGAATCACAAAGAGGAGTTTGATAAATGGCACCAAGAAAAACTTTAAATGATGTCGTTGAACAATTAAAAGCTAATAATGATACATCTGTCGACATTAGTCAAGGTATAGCTGGTTTAGAAAATCAATTTGGAAGATTCTTTACTGATTTAAAGAGACGACAGCTAGAAGATAGTAGAGAAGCTAAATCGGCACGTCAAAATGCTAAAGTTGCACCATTGAAAAGTAGTAGTGGTGGCGGCGGAGGGTTTTTAGGCGGATTAGGCAAATTAAAAAACCTTGGATTTATGGGTATGCTTGGAGCAATTGCAGGTGGTATCACACTCGGTGCAATTGGTATATTAAAAGCATTAGGACCGGCCGGTGTTGGTTTAGGTGCTTTCTTCATAGGTTTGGCTAGTGCTGAAGCTATCATACAAAAATTTGCATCAAAAGACGCAGGTTCAGGCATAAGAGATTTACTAAAGAATTTAGCAGAAGGTCTTGGCGCATTTGGAAAAAAAGAATTTATCGCGTTCGGTTCTGTACTAGCTGCAGGAGTTATATTTCCTAAAGGAACTGCAGTAGGTTTACCTGCAGTAGGATTAGGATTAGCTGGTTTTTTTACAGCAATGGCTGGTTCAGATAAACTAATTAAAATGATGGACGGTGATCAAGGTGCTAATTTAAAAGCGTTGATGATAAACTTTGCTGAAGGTTTAGGTGCATTTAATTTAGAAACATTCACAATGCTTGGAAGTTTACTTGGTGCCGGAGCTATTTTTGGTGCAACTGGATTAGCAGGTCCTGCAGCAATTGGTATAGGAGCTATAGGTGTTGGTATTGGTGCATTTATTCTTGCTTTAGGCGGTATATCAAAACTCGGTTCTGTGCTAGGTGTTGATGGTAGTTCATTTAAAGTAGTAATGGGAAACATGGCTGCAGGTTTACAAGAACTCGCTAAAGTTAATAGTGAAGGTTTGCTTAAAAAAGTTGGTGCTCTTGCTGGATTAGGCCCTGCACTTATATCAGCAATGATAGGAACTACTTCAGTTCAATTGCTCGATGGATTAATAAATGGTGCAAAGAAAGTTATAAACTTTATAACCTTTGGCACAGCTGGATTAGAAGACCAAGCCACTGCACGAAAAGGAATGATTCGAGATCTTGTAGATGCGATGAAGCCTTTAAATGAAATACCCGATAATCTTGGAACTCAACTCGACTTATTGAGCTCTGGTTTACTAAAGTTTGTTAAATCATTCAATAAAGCTGCTAACGATTTAGATATAAAAAAGATTACTAAAACATTTTTAGAACTCGGAGCTACATTATCTATGACTCGTAATTTGGTTTTTGCTATGGCTAACGGTGGTGAATTTAAAAAACCTGGATTCATGAATAAAATAGCACAAACGCTAGGTTTTGGCGGAACTATAGAATTTGGAAAAGAAGGAAGCGGTGGACTCTTAGATCCTGCATTAAAGACAGATGATTTAGTAAAACAAGTACAAAAGATTAATTTTACTCTTGGAAAAACATCAACAGCACCTGAAATAACACCGCGGTATAATGGATCTAATACAACAAATGGATATAGTAATCAAGGTCCTGATGACGGAATTTATGGTGGCGATGTTAATATGGTAAATTCTAATAATAGAAATGTGGTTACAAACAATAGCTCCGGAATGGTATTAGACAACTCCGGAGCTATTGATAGACAAGATAATCTAAGTAATCAGATTAGAAATCCTAGTAATTTATTCTAAGCATCTTCTTTCGCTAACTTAGCAAAATAAGACATAGTGTCTTCATCCTCACTGCTGATTTCTTCAACAGTAACAGGTTCCATTGCAGCTACTGGATCATTCATCTTGATTTCTTCTTTTACTGAATATGAACCTGCATTCATTTCTTCACCAAGAACTCTCATCAATTTAGCTTTAAGCTCATCGTATGTTTTGTAGTTCTTTGGATTAGTGAACTCATTGATATCGTGCATTTGCTTGTACACTTCTTCAAGTTTAGCTTCATCACTTTCAAGGAAAGGAGATGCAGAAGCAAACTCTGACTTATCATAGTTTCTATAACCTTCAACATTTCTTATCTTAAGTTTGAAGTTAGCACCTTCCCAAAAATCAAATGCATCTATTGGAGTTTCATCTGCAAACTCTGGATTCATTTTATCCATAATCTTATCGAAGATTTTCTTTCCAAATTTATATAGGAATACCTTACCTTCGTTTTGAGGTGCTGATGGATCTTGAACTACGTATATGTTTGTAGCATAATGTAATCTTCTTTTTTGAGATCTTGCTTTTTCTTTGTCGGCATCAATGCCAGAATTCCAAAGCCTTGAATTTAATTCACCAACTGGATCAGTTTGACCTATTGACGTAAGTGAATTTTCAATATACCATAAACCAGTTGGACCTTTAAAGCCGTGATCCCAATACCTTACAAATGGTATTGCGCCATCTTTACCTGGAAGAAATCTGATAATGGCATAACCATTACCTGCTTTATCAACTGTGGGTTTCCACACTCTTTCATCTACGTAAGACTTTTGTTCTCCTCCGCCGACAGATTTTGCTGCTTCTATAATTTTATTGATGTTTGAACCGCGATTGCGTTTTAATGTTTCAAATGACATTGTATTGTCTCCTTATTTGCTGAAATATTAACTGTATTATTGCATTGTGTAGTATTATATATACGACTACTCAAATAGTGATGAGTCAATGGAATTCTTTTTAGGTAAAAAGTTTAAATCCATTGCCTCTGCTTCAAGCTTATCTTTAATAACTGGTGATATGAATTTTTTTACATCTTCAGGTTCAATATTATTTGTTTCACAAACTTTTAATATTGCATCTATATAAGGTATTTTCATATCAACAGCGGTACTTTCAATAAGCTTTGTAAATTTAGACTTTGTTAGAAATTGTTCTTCTATTTTCATTTGTCTAAAACCCTTAGTAAAATTGTATCTTTATTGATTCTGCCGTTAGGCACTTTTGTTTTTGTTTTAAAATCATTCCAAGTATCATCAATTTGTTTTGGCGTCTTTTGTAAAAACACTGGTAATAAATCCAGCGGTTTACGTAAACATACAGTTCTACTTAAACCTTTTGTAAAGTTCTTTATAGTTGAACCTGATATTTCAAAACCATTGGTGCTATCAGTAACATATTCAGTAACCATCTTACTTTTAGTATTGAACGTATACAATCTGGTTTTAGTTGGTACCTGAATTGGGTTAACCGAGACAATCTTAAAATCATTGTCTTCTTTTTTGTATTGCATTTTAGCAACTTGTTTATCAGCGGCTGTGACACTTTTAACTTTGACATTACGCGATGCTTTAGTTGCTGATCTTATTCTTTCAAGATCTTCAAGCATTGCTTTACATGCTTTTATTCGGTAATTGAGAGTTGACCTTTTTAGGTGGGAGTAACCTTCAACTGCTTGGTCACATCGTTTATGATAAGCATCCTCATAGTCAAGAAGCCAACCCTCAATCCAAGGCTTAACGTAACTTATTGCAGCATTTGTTAAGCCATGAAACTTGAATCTATCGTATATATTAATAGTAGTATCGTCACCATTGATCCACTGATCTTCTAGTTCAAGTAATTCTTGCATAATAGTATTGTTAATTTTTCTTTTTAATTTTTCTATAGGCGATAAAGTAATTATATTACGTTTTTCTTTTTGTTCTTTTTTCTTTTCATCAAATATAACTTTACCTTCTTCAATGAGTGGTGTCATTTTTTCGAATAAATGACTTAAATAACTTGCCGCTGTTTCTGAATCAGAAGTTTTGTTTAAATTATTATTATACCAGAAAGCAGTGGCTGCATGGTGAGTCATAGTAAACTTCCATTCTGGATTAGCTAGTATATACTTAGAAGGTTTAGGAAAGTTTTTCTTAACCCAAGTTTTAGTTTGATTGATACAGGCTTTTTTATCTACATGAAGATGAAAATAATCTTTCACTGTGTCAAAACCTTTATCTAAAGGAACACCTGCTAAGCCAGTACGAGCTCGAGCTCTCATTGTTTTCTTTTTAAATTTTTTACCTTTTAGTGCTTGTAGTCCCATATTAAACTCCCATTTATATGTTATATGTTTTAATATAATTGCGTGTTGCGCCTATAACCATATTTGGATATTCTCCAAGGTATGTACCAGCTTTCAACATGTCTTTAGTAACTAAATGTTTATGCATGTGATTAATATTATCATAGTCAGCTAATATATCTTTACCTAACTGATCAAACTCATGATCAGTTATAAGATTTGTATCAAGCTTGTAATAAGCATAAGAACACATTAGATATTTTGCAATAGGGTTCTTCATTGCATATGACCTCTTGACTGAAGAGATTCATCCATCGCCTCGCTATTCGTATAGAATTTATCTTGGTGTGCGATGTTAATCTTAGTTGATAGGGTAACAGCCAGTCCACTGTTTCTATCTAGAAGTCTTTGAGCAAGTTCGTCTTGCTCTTCTATTGATAACATTTCTAGATCATCTATCATTCTATTTAAATTAGCCATAAATTAAACTCCCTTTTTAATTTTATAGTATTATTATATACCAGTTTTACAGAAATGTAAAGGAAAAAATGCATAAAATGCAAATTAATTTCTCCGCATTGTTGAGTACTCTTTAGGATCTGTATCTTTAGTTACAGGTACCATGTTAGATTTATGCATGGTGGCAATACCAGTGATGAACGTGCCTGTATATGCATTTGCTTTAGACTTACCAGCAACACGACCACGACCTACGTAATCGCTTGTTGGTAGAGAACGTGAATGCTCTTTATAATTAGGAGCACTAATACCTGAATCTTTATTTTTATTCTTAAGCTGCGATGAATGTACACCTCTATCAATAAGCCACTTATCGTGTTCAGCTTGAGCTTTTTGCCAACCTGCTTTACGAAAAGGCTTTTTCTTTTTAGTACTATTATTGTTGTAGTAAATTGGTAATAAATGCATTGTCATTTTTCACAGCTCCAAATAATTTATTTAAATCGACATAACCATAGTTGATGGCAAACAGTATTGCAACTATTATCATAATAACAACTGCGTTACGAAAGAACCAACCAACTATGGAAAAGAATACGCCTACAATCAATGCTCCAGCTACTGCGAAGAAGAGGAGTTGAAAATATAGTGGTAGCATTGATTGTATTTCAGAAGGACTAGGCATATAGCGCTAGCTCCTTTTGTGCTTCCTCAGATGTAGCGAAATACTCGCTATACCGATTGTAGGGCTGGATAAATCCTTCGGAATTATCTATCTTACCGACATACCAACCGGCAGCTGAGGCCATAATGATAGCTTCTGATACGCCATCATTATCGAATTGAATATCTTTGATTTCTTTAGTAAATTGCATTTTAGTTTCTCCGCTTTTTTCATTTTATAAGTATATTATACCATAGATTATAAGGAATGTACACCATTAATTACACTTAAATGAATTTTAATTAATGTATGTGATATATTTGTCACAGTTATATAGTAAAGGTTTAATTAAATTATTATGTGATTTAATTAAGTAAAATAGATGGATTTTTAAGAATTTGATTGTAAGAAATGATAAAGGTATTTCCTATATGGAGTGGATTGGGTAAGTTATTAGATATAAAATGTTGATAGTTTTTATTAGTATTTTTAAGATAGTTAAGTAATGATTGAATAGAATTAAAGTTGATTAGATGTGGTTGTGGTGTATAAGTTGTAAGTGTAAATGTCATAATATATTTCCTTTTTTCATTTTATAGATCTATTATACCATAGTTTTTAGCAGATGTAAAGGAAAAAATGCATTTAATTTAAAAAAAGTGATTAACATATTAACTATTGTTTTATCTCTTTACCACTCTGTTGCATGCTGTTTATCATATAGTTTCGCTTTGGTACACTTTGCTTTACACTGATGATTATCAAAAGTTTTGAACTCATTTGTCCAATAACTATCGTTAATTATATTTTCTATTGTTGTATTATACAAATTAAATTTTGTCTTTGCTAACTCTATTATTTGTTTATTATGAGGATATCTGTTAGCAACCCAACAACAGGGATAAAATTCACCTGTTGCTTTTAAAAATACGCCTTTGTTTCCTATATAACATAGCGCAGGATATTCTTTACTATTTTGTAGTTGTTTAGCACGTTCCCAAAATATCTCTTTTAAGTCTACACCTGGACGGGCTTTAGTAGTTATATACGTTTGTTCACGTTCATATCTGAGTCCACTAGCAATTAATGTTTTGTCTAATGGTTCTAATAAGTCGTCATTACCGAATACATCAGGATATTTACTTCCAAATTTTGTACTTTTTGTTAGTTGCCAACAATCAAATTCGTTGTCTACTGCTATTTGGTTTATATTTTTTAGATTGTTTTCATTAAATCTAAATGCTATAGTTGCTACTACAGTATATGTAATTTTATTATAAACACGAAAAGTAATTAGACCTAACATAATACTTTTCCAATTACAGTTTACACGATACTTACTATTACTTTCTTGATCCCAACCATCTAAACTCCAGTGTATTTCATCATGTTCGTTTAGTAAAGTTGCTAACTTATGCCACCAATCTGCATTTTTATAACTACCATTTGTAATAATTAGTAGTTGTAGTGTAGGATTAACTTCTTTTATCCATTCTACAATTTGTAAAAAGTCCTTTGCATAGATTGGATCACCGTCATCTCCACAAAAAGTTATTTTACGTATCTTTTTAATACGTGATTCGCCTATATGTGTACGGAAAAAATCCAGTGTAAGTTGACGGTTAACTAGTGTTTCGGGCATTTCTGTTCTAGTACATCTATGACATTTTAATGTACATATACTACTAACTTCTATGTGCCAGTGGTCTAGAGCTAAATTAATCAGTGTGTATACTCACTTATAAAATATCTTCAATAATAATATCTTTATCATAGGTGTTGAATAGTCTTCCAGTAACGTGGTGAATACGCCTAGAAAGATTTGTATCTGGAAAACCAATTCCTACTAATAGTAATGTATCTTTAGTTTCGCCTAGTATATTACTTATTAGATGTCTTTTATTAGGCTTTGTATTTATAGCCATTCCTGTGAAATTGCCAAAGCATTGGCAAAAGCCAGTAGAATAACCTAGCATATTAGCAACTAAGGTTAGATAACCTGAGCCAATTCCAAGTGCAATCGATTCATCACGTTGGGTATATCTATGTTCATTTTGTCCAGTGTGTTTTCCACGTACATGTTCTTCATCTGTTCTAACACCTTCTGCTGGATCTCTATCACGTATAAATGCAACTAATAAATTAGCTAGTACTTGTGGATTTTTATCAATAAGTCTTTTAGAAAAATAATCAATACCACGTCGAGACTCTTTATAATAATATCCACTACTAATCGCCTCTTGTGTGTTTTTAAATCCTAGTGCTTCTAGTGTGTGCCAATCACTTATATTATTACTCGAGTATCCAGCACCTTCTGTACAATCGTAAATTTGCTCAATTACGTCTCTATTAGTAATAAACTTACATTTATAAAAAACTCTATTTTGTTTTGACGCACAATCCGTTACAGCCACTTTCATTGTTTCGATGTCTTCGGCCGGAATAGAACGAGATAAATCCCAATTTCGTTGACATCTTTGAGATTTCTTAATTATTTTTTCTAAATAATCGTTAGGTATATGCATTGATTTGTATTCTCTAATAAATGTTAAAATTACTCAGTGTGTATACTCACTTTAGAAATTGTATTATATTTAGAAATTTCATCAATATAATATTGATTACTTAATGCAGGATCTTTAACCATTTTAGCAACTGGAAGATGGCCTATAGCAAGGTTTTTATCCCCTCTGTGAAAGCCTAAAGAGTTAAGAAAATTTTCATTACGGTGCCACCATTGATCAAATAAATGCATTCGAGAATCCATTGAGCTTGTACCAAAAGATATAGACATATCAGCTGCATAATAATTTAATGGTCTAATATTATCATCACCTACTACATCATCATTGTCTTTAAAGACGTCCCATAAAGGTTTTCCTACTTCGCAGTAATTTACATAAACTTCTCCAAAATTTCTATTTGTAGAAAAATAATCATAATCATTATCACTTAGTAAATGTCTAACCCGGTTTTTGAATGTAATAACTATTCTGGGTTTATTATTTTTATCTTCTAGTCTATGTATTAATACGTTGTAATCAGTAATACATCTTTTTATATTTTCTGGAGCTTCTTTCCAAAATTCTGCTGGAGAAAGTGTTCCACCACGCATGTCTTCAAAATATTTGTGTAGTTTATTAAGTATTTCTTGATTTACTGGAATACCTAGTTTATATGGAATAAATTCTCTCCATTCATTGATAGATTGAATACAGTCATTAAGTTTAGAAACAATTCGTTCTATTGGCCAATTATTTCCAAAATTATACAACCTGTCATTTTCATTAAGTTCTTCTGTTCTAAGGAGTTGCGCTTTAAGTTCTTCAGCCCACTTAATTCCTATAGGAGTTTCATAGGTAATAAATTCTAAAAGTAATTTATTATTGTTTTCCTCAAATTCTACAAAAAAAGTTGTCATATTAACTACGTTTTATCTCTTTGTATTTGATCTGGTCCAGAGTTAGGGGATAACTCTGGACTTTTATTTTGCAATGCACCTAGTTGAGCTCTCAGATCTTTTATACGTGCATATAAAATATACTTTTCTTTAGTCTCTTCGGCTAGTTGCTTTTTAAGTAGATCTATATTAGTGAACGGTTTCGTCATCTTCTATCTCCAGTTCGAATACAAACTCCATACCGTTATCATTATGAGATTCATGAACACATTCTCCTAGAGTATAGTTATCATCATCAACGGTAAAGACTATTTCTTTTTCTTCGTTAAATTTTTTTAATTTTTCTTTTTTGAAATTTATAACATTTGATTTTTTAGGCATTAGTTTCTCCTGTATTTAGTTACAATGCTCCTGCACCAATTGCTGGTTCAGATGTGTTCTAAATACT
>Ga0114997_10000898_pt1 | contig 24800 bp, 21 predicted proteins | sample ArcticOcean_MG_C_2_FD_87045 | JGI IMG/M metagenome (GOLD analysis project Ga0114997, IMG submission 87045) | Marine microbial communities from western Arctic Ocean - ArcticOcean_MG_CB4_136 | ecosystem: Environmental > Aquatic > Marine > Oceanic | place: Arctic Ocean: Canada Basin | collected... | reverse complement strand
GGGGCCAGTCTCGGGATCAGTTACTCTAAACATCGTGCATGTAGCCTCTCCGGGTGCGTCGGAAACGCAGATCACGGCCCTAGACCTAGGGGCCTTATCCGCTTCAAGTTCATCTAGTTCAATCTTGATAAATTGGACCGCATCCTCAGGTGATGGCCAAACCTTGTTCGCTCGAACTTCTTCTACTCAAGATTCCAATACCGGCAACGATGAGCGCAGGATCGATTTTGATGTGACGGCATTCCACAGCGGCGTGGTAATTACCGATTCCGTTCCAGAGCCTTCTATTGGTTTTACTGATGTAAGATTAAATCACTCTATCCATACCTTTGATGCTACAGTTAGAAATGACGGGGTATTACCAATAAGCGGAGTCTTTGAGTTGAACTTTACCGAAGTAAGCAACCCAACAAATATGATTTCGAACTGGTCCAATACCGAAATCCTTCAGCCTGGTAATTTATTGAATACCGCTTCGGCTTTCAGCCTCTCCACTTCATTCGATGCAAGTACGTTGATAGGAACATGGACCTTAGCGACCAAGATATACTTCAACGGCTCATCTTGGACCAATTCGATTACCTCAAGCGTCGAAACAGTAACCTTTTCGGATTACATTATCGATTTATCGCCGCCCGGAGATCGAGCGACCGAACCTGGCACCACCACTACACTAACGTGGGTTGTGAACAATCTTGGCGTCACCGATGATTTCACCATCCAATTAGGTAGTGATCAAGGTTGGCACGATGGCATCCTCGATGGAACTACGGTGTCGATTCCTGCAAATTCGTCCTCGACAATTGTAGTGTCGGTAGATGTTCCAGCAAATGCGATTAAACCAACATTGGAAAACGTTTACCTCAATCTCACATCTCAAGGTACAGATCCCTATACTGCCCGTAGTACTGGCCATGTGATGGTTGGCGACCAATTCAGAGCGAATATCATCGCACCAACCAGCCCTGTAACCGTAACACCTGCGCAAACTTCAACTCTTCTTTTTACTGTGGAAAATTCTGGAAATGTACCCTCTGCATTCCTGATCACCACCGGTTTATCCGCTTCTGCTGAGAATTGGGTATTGGAAGCCTCCTCCTCTTCGACCGATGTAATTTCGGCTGGAGAAAATGTCACGATAGCAGTTTTGGTGACCCCGGCCCCGTTGTCTTCCCCACTTGACCCCGGTGAAAGGAATGCAGCAGGCCAAAGTATTACCGCTTGGTTGCAAGCTCTACCGAGCGAGGGTGGAGTGCCAGCTTTTAATTCGACTCAATTAATAATACGTTCAGTAATTTCGATTGACCCCGGGCCTGAAACCGAATTGATAGTATTGACCCAACAAGAGATTCTCGAGGGAAATGGTTCCGGCGGCGTTGATAGGATCCTTTCCTTATCGGTAGAGGTTCGTCACAATCTCGGAGCAGCAATACCGGGTGGAGTTGATGCTAATGTCACCGTTGGAACTCCAACCTTTACCCCGGCTAATTCTGGCGGTATCAACGAGGCGGCTCGCTGGGGTACAAATGCAACACCTGCTTCGGTTAGTTCGCTTGAAATAGGTCAAATATTCCAATCATGGCTCGCAATCGATGGGCCCGGAGATGAGATGCCACTCGCAGGTGAATTAGTCATTCCCCTGACCGCAACACCGGCCCTTACTGCTGCTCAGCAATCGAGTGGGGTGCTCGCAAGTGCAGTTACAAGAAATATCACTATTGTCATTCCATCAATTACCTTAGGCGAGATAATCACCGATGATATTATTGATGCAGAACCTGGGAATCTTACTAATTTCACGTTAAAATTAGCCAATACCGGGAATTCATTAGCAACCTATCGAATGGTAATCGTTGACGATTTACCTTTGCTTTGGTCGGCGAGTTTAACCACTAATACTAGTAGTAATTTCGTTTCAAATCTTTCGCCCTCTATGAACGATCATCCAGTGACTGGTAATTCTCATATTACCAACCTCACCCTTGGCGTTACCACCGACCCACAAGCCCCTGCAGATACCTTCCAAGAGTTAACTATACGAGTGGAGGATGGCCTGACAGGTGAATTGTTGAGCACCAAAATTTTGTTGATCAGAGTTCAAGAATCCGAAAACTTTGAATTACATCCAACCAATCAAACCGTTGACCTATCACCGTTTGAAACTCCTTTGACTAGAGTTTACATAAATAATACCGGCAATGTCGCTACGACATTTAGCTTGTGGATGGACACTAGTGGCGCAAATGAAGTAGAGTTTACCATCGAATCAGCCACTGAATTATTGGTGGCACCAGGCTATTCTGAGTCTATTAAAGTGCGCCTGCGACCGGAGATCGATGCGAGTGCAGATGCACTGCATATGGTCAGTCTTTGGGTTAGTGCGCCCGGGGGAATGAACCTCTCGGTTGCTATTGTAGCTAATGTGAGTGCTGACCACCATTTGGATATCATGGTCGAGCCACTTATAGAGGTTATACCTGGAGTGAATGAAACCATAGCAATCGAATTCCGAAATAACGGAAATGTCGAGGAGAATCTCACAGTAACAGCAGTAGTGGAAGGCAACTGGACTACATCGTTTAATCAAGATACAGTAATTTTGCCAATCGACGGAAGTCTGATCAATGATTTAATCGTCAATGTCCCTGCGATAGGCGGAAATCACTCGCTTCAAAATGGCGATATTCATAATGTCACTATTTCATTATACCATAGCGGTAATGGCGCATTCCTCAGCGCAAGAACAATTCAACTGAAGGTAGCACCTCTATTCACAGTCTCGGTTTCAGATTGGCCAGAAGAACAATCTTTCTGGCGTCAAGGAAGTGCTGATTGGAGAACAACTATAACAAATACCGGCAACAAAGATGTGACGGTTTCTCTACTATATTATGTGCTTAAACCAGGCCTTGATGTGCCATCCAATTCATGGGAAGTCATCGATGAGCCAACCCTGTTAGTATTACCCCAAGGCCAACCGGTTACACTCTTCTTTTCAGTCGACGCGATGGACTTTGAACCAGACCTCAACCTCGAAGCATTATTAAGAGTTCAAATGTCACCTTTAGATGGAAATGTGACCGGAATCTCGGTATTGGAAACTCAATTAAAAATGTCAAGATTATTCTCTTACCAAGATTATCCACTTCAACCCAACGAAGATGATTCAAACTTAACCCGGTCGATAACTTGGTCGCATATACCCGAAGGACCCACCACGGTCGTTTCATATCTCATTGAATTGTGCGGAGCGAATAGAAATACAAACTTGAGTCAATTTGGGTTGAGTGAGAGCGATTTCGAGTGGGGTTTTGCAATTGATTTAGGCGGCGAAATCGCCGAATTAGATTTGTCGAATAATTGCGATGTAGGTGGAGTTCACAGCGTTATCGCCTTACCTGCAAGAGCCAGTTGGGTTATCGACAACCCATTAAAATTAATTATCGATACGCCCGATAGCCCATATATCTTGAGCAATGATGGATATGATTTGACCTTCAGGCTTTATCATCCGGATGACCATAATAGTTTCACCGAATATACAGAAGCCAATTTTTCATTCTTCTTCGATACCTTTTCAGAACCCCTTCTTAAGGATTTTAAATTCACCGCCGATCCACTACATGAAGGGATGGATACTTCGATTACAGCGACATTGAGGAATGATGGTACAGCAATCGCAATGATGCTTCAAGCAGATTTAGTCTGTGATGGTGTCACGGTTGCCGACCCGATACAATCGATTGCATTTATGGAACCCGCGACCGAGATCGGTTTGTCTTGGGCTGTAACAACCGAAAACCTCGATTGGTGGTCTCAAGACCAAGCAGTAACTTGCAATGCAACTCTAAGCGCAATTGGTTATGATTCGACCCCGATAGTCAATGAACCAATAACTCTTGCAGGCAAGGTTGAATCTTGGTCACCAGGCGTCTCGGTTTCATTCATTTCAACCATAGTGTTAATCGGTGCATCGATTGCATTATTGCGATTGGTCGGACAAAATGACAAATTCAGATTGGCAGCGACCTATTGCGGCGTGATTGCTCTCGGTTTCGCATTCCATCTTCAGGATATGATTTGGTGGGGACCAGCCGTGTTATTATTCGCTGCGGGTTGGGTTTGGTCTATGACTTGGCGGTCAACCATCGAATTCCAACTCATCCATGAAGATTATCAAAGAGCTCGTAAAGGAATCTCAACCCTTTACAGCAATCATTTCGATGTACTTACCAATGCAAAACGCCAATTATCAATAATTTTGGCAATGCCGATTTTAGGCATGATGACAGTAATCCTTGGATTCCCTCCAAAGGTTAGTCCAGAATCAACTAATTTGATGTCAATAGTTGGTTATCTCGGCGTAGTTATCTTCGGAGTTCTATTCTTGATATGGAAAGCGAATAGAATGTACGGAGGATTATATGGCCGACTTACAGATGTCGAGGTTAAATCAGGCCGAATCGAGAGAGATTTGGGCGACCCTGCTCGTCTGCTGACCGAATTAGCAAGCGATGGCATCGATCTCTCTATCATATTACAACCGGTAACACCATCGATAATGGCGAGCGGAGATGCGAGCAGTGAAGAAGTCAATGATTGGGATGATGTGATGGCTTCGTCACTAGATGAGGGGGTGGATTCAGATGACTGATGGAACCGACCGCTCACCTCAAGCGGATTCAATTCCCGCCGAGACCATCGTTTCTTCAAAAGACATAACCGATGCTAGATCGGTTATTCGTGATTCTCAAGTCAGCGCTGACAAATTAATGAAAGCTAGCAAGGAAATCGAACATTTAGTCTTTGGTGTCACAACCGGAGAGTCCTCGATGTCCTCGACCGACTTCGATATTTCCGATGCGAGGGCAAGTCTTGAAACTCACAAATTATATCAGGCTCGTAAATCGGTTCGGAAAGCCGAAAAAGCCCTAAGTTCCTTAGAGACGGATGTGCTAGAACTTCGTCGGAATATCGCCATGCTTCACATGCTCCTCAAAGAAAAGACCATCGCTGAAGCCGAGGTTGAAACAATATTGCGCCGCTTACGAAACGCTACAAGTGCAGCAGAGATTGGCGAGGTTGGTTATGCATCAACCGAGGTCGAATTATTGATCACAGACCTTGTAGTCGACTCAGCGACCGCGCTGAACCCATTTTTATTCCGCTCTTTCTGGCTCGGGGTCGACTCGAGATGGCCTGCTGGTGGCGATACAGGGGTAATGATGGTCCGTATAGTCAACGACGGAGACCGTCCATTGCCAGAATTGAGGTTATTACCGCCACTACCTGCTGGTTGGAACGCCACACCTAAATTCATCGATGTACCAGCGATTAGACCTGGAGGTTTTTTACCGGTTAGATTCGAGATTAAACCCGGTAAAAGATTCTCGCTCGAAGAGACCCCATTATCGAGAAAACTTGCTATTCAAACCGGATATGATGTCCGTGCTGGTAAAGTAGAAGTGTTGATTCGTGCTCAAAACCGCAGTATGGAAACTCTGCGTGATGTATTACTCCAACCCTGGTTACCGCCAGGATATACAAGTGGAGCCCTTCCAATGCTGGAAAGGCTTGCACCGGACGAGGTCGCTATGGTGAGGATACCATTGACGATCGACATGGGCGAGGGTGGTGAAATCCCCGCCTGATCATGTTCCACCCTGCAGGCGGTTTCGCCGATTGGGAGGATTGTAGAGATACGGAAAAAATAAAAAAGGTGAAAAATAAATGCAAAAGAAATATATGAACGGAAATAAGAACGAAGAAGGTTCTATTGGAATCGGTGCAATGATTGTTTTCATTGCACTAATTTTGGTAGCAGCCGTGGCATCAGCTGTCATCATCCAAACGGGTGAAAAATTGCAGCAAAGCGCACAACAGACGGGAACTGATACCCAACAAGAGATCGGTGGAAAAATTTCCATCATCACCAGTTGGGTCGGCGACCAAACCGATTGTGACGGAACTGGCGGTGGCGCCAATACTTGTGTGACTATTGTCTATGAGTTAGCACCAGGCAGTGAACCATTAGCCGAGAGCCAAGTTACTTGGACAATTATCTGTGACGATGCGGCAGCTACACCTGTAGTCCAAACCGTTTATGGTACATTTAATAGTGCTACAGCAACGCTTGATACAAGAACTGCTGACGGTGTTCAAAATACAGCTGGCGATGGGGTTTTAAACCCTGGAGTTGTCTATATGATCGACTTACAAACCTCTGATGCAGATGTTGCAACAGTGCAAGATTGTGCAGCTACAATCAATGAACAACACACTTTAATCATTTCAGTTGAAGCAGGAGGGTCCACTTATGAGACTCTTAGTTATTCAAGTGTAACCCAAGGGGAGACGGTGGTTTGAATGCAAGATAATAATTTCAATAATGATGAAGGTTCCATTGGTATTGGTGCAATGATTGTATTTATCGCACTAATCTTGGTTGCAGCAGTTGCTTCTGCTGTTATCATCCAAACCGGTGAAAAACTTCAGCAAAACGCTCAGCAGAGTGGCGATGACACCCAAAGAGAAATCAGTGGTAAAATCACAATTAACAGTGCATTCGTAATCGACAATGCAGGTGCAAATTCCGCAATGCGACTCTATATCGAATCCGCACCAGGAAGTGGAGTTCTAGCTGCATCTGATATCGTGTTCCAAATAACTTGTGAAAACGCTGCTGTCTACCAGTTTTTATCATCCACATTTAGCAATGGCGATGCGGTTGCAGATGCTAACGAGGTTTATCTGATGAGTCTGCCAAATAATATAGGTGGAGGAGGAACGGCGATTCTAACCATGGATCCCGGGCAGAACTACATGATTGACATCATAGTCGGAGGAGCAGCTGGAGCAGATTGCGACATCGGCGACCTTGGAGTAAACGGTGCAATGACCCTTTGGATTCACGTTCAAGGTGGCGGCTCGAGCTACGAGACCATTTACATCTCATCTACCGACGTTGGAACACTATTGATCTGATTTTATCTGCCAATTTATCCTTACACATCGTGTTGGGATTAATGGCAGATACGGAGGGTTTGTGATGGCATGGCCATTTGCAAGTAATGATAGACCGCGTGAGGGACAGATGGATCTCTCTGAGGAGCGCCTGAAGATGATGGCAAATGTTGCTATCGAACAGGTGCCGATGCCCGAAGAGGGCACGCTCTCAGAGGAAGACGCCTGGACCATATCACCCGGTCCGACCAGAGCCAAGCTCAACAACGCTGGCTCGATACCTATAGCGGGTGCAGCAGCGGTTGCTGGTGGACCTGGAACCGTCAATGCGACCTTTGACTCATCCGGACTCGAGCGACTGATTTCCAGTCGACTCGACATGGTCGAAGATGTTCTTCGAAAAGTCGAATCTCGCATGACAGAAGTTCCGCAATCTAGCGATACGGGAACCGAAATATCTACTGAATCGGAAGTTGGTGACTCAAAAGTCACCGCTTCTGGCGAAGTGATATCAGGGACTGGTACCAACAGAATGATGGAACAAGACGCAGCCCCATTACTCGAATTATACGAGGCCCAAGCATTGGCATCAAACCCATTCTTGGTCGCTCCGTCTCATTTTGGTGAAACAGGTGACGGCTCGGTCGGTGCGCCGACCATAGCCGCATTGCTCTTGGATCATCTCTCTGGAATGGCCGCGGTCTCCTTTGCCCAAAAGGCGATGGATTCGGGAATGTTAGACGCTGATGAAGGCAAGAATCTTTTATCGATTGTACGGATGGCAGCACCTGGTGCTGCTGAAAGTGCTCTGGAAGACCACTTGCCAAATCGGGAACTTCTGACCTTTTCTGCGCTGGTCTCCAATTGGAGAAAAGCCAGATCGTTAAGAGGTGAAATCTGAAATGGGCTCAGTTGCAGTTGGAGCGATGGTCGTGGGGACCTCGATGCTTGTCGTATTCGCGTTAGCGATGGCGACATTACAAGAATCGGTCAATGATTCCCTCGCCGAACTCGATTCAGCGGCAACTCCCATTCCGGATTTTAAAATTGAAAATGCCAGCAATGTCGAAGGTGCGATAACTGATTTCAACATTTTTGATGGCGGGACTGGATATACAACCGGACAAGTCGAAGTTAATGGCAGCGCAGGAACATTTCTTGCAGATCTAGTAATCACAGGAGGAGTAGTCACAGGATTAAATATTCTTGACCATGGAAGTTCGTATCTCTACTCTACCTCCTACTTCCTTGAGATTGTTGGAACTAATACTGGCATAGACTTGAATATAACGACCCGAACTGGTAATGTTGTTCACTTGAATTTGACCAATGATGGAAGCGTCGATCTCGACACCGACAAAGCTTGGTTGGTTACCGATGGAGTAAATCCATTGAACCTAAGTGATGGCTATCATGGCTATCTCCCGGATACTATCTTCCCCGGTGAAACCTTTCATCTGTATTACTATAATGGCTTACAAGCAACTTCATCGAGATTATCGGTTTCGATAGGTGGCTTTAACGAGGCTTCAACCATTGTCTGAGGTGTTTTCATGGCAGATGGTGGTGCTTCAACGATGGTTATTTTGGTTGCTTCATTGATTGTGAGTGGGATGGCTTCGGTCGTCTTGCTCCAATCATGGGGCGATTTGGCCAAGGTCACCGCCGAGCAAAGCGATGGCAGGTTAGCCGATGCTGAAACCGATGTTGCTATCGCCGGAGATCGTGCAAACGTTCTCTATCAGAATACAGGGACGAATGATAACATGACGATTTATTTCCAAAATAAAGGTTCGAGGATTCTCGATGAATCTTCAGTTTCAATCTTTATCGATGGAATATCCTATACAGGAAGTGCAACCTTGACTTTGTATCCTAATACAGGGTCATGGTCGACCGGATCTATGCTTGAGGCTGTTATCGAAGATGCGGCGTTTTCATATAATTCCGGTGATAGAATAACCGTCACAATAATCGTTCAATCTGAATTGTCCGGTGGTCACTCCGGCTCAGATTCAGATACTGCGGAGGTGAGGTTAGTTGTCTAATATTACAAATTCACCAGAGCCGGTTGAGGATGGATTCCCCTATGAATTGGAGCAGGATTCCCTTGCTAATGCAATGGGTCTGAGAATGCCAAATCGGAGTATTTGGACCCTTCAAGGCGATGTTGGAAGCGGAAAATCACTAGTTAGCCAAAGAATTATTTTTGGCCTGTTGGAAAATGGATCAAAACTTCTTGTAATCACTACTGAATTAACCACAAGAGGCTGGATTGAGCAGATGAATTCTGTTGGTTATGGCATTACAAAATATATTTCAAGTGGCAAATTGATGGTATTTTCTCGTTACGGGGTAATTGCCGATACAAAATCCGATATTGGTTTATTTGATGTCCTCGAATCCGAAGCGGTATCGAAAGCAGACGTAGTAGTAATTGACTCTGCATCATCTTTGATGCCCGAAGATCTCGATGCTGCTGGTAGAGTAGAACTCATACAGCAACTGCGCCGTATCTGTGCAGATTCACGCTCGCTCCTTCTAACCTTGGACCCAGCAGAAATAGATGCGAAACTCCTCCAAGCCATCCGATCAACGAGTGAGGTTTTGCTCGATATGACTTTTGGAATGATTGGTGGAGAGGTAAAACGCAGCATTATTGTCACCAGATTCCTACGCGCTGCAGGCCCGGTACAAGCAAGCGTTGGCTGGCGAGTTGAGCCGTACATGGGCTTTATCGTAGATATTACGGCGGTGAGCTGAGCATGGTTGAGCAAGAACAACGCTTCCAAAAAGGCGACCTCGCTTCAGTGATGGCCGCTTATCCTCACATCGAACGTTGGGTCAAAGATTTTGAGACTCAATATGGGAGTCGTCCAATGTATTATGGTCCATTGGACCGCGGTGCTCGTGCGGTTTCTCCATTAAATCTCATCTATGTTACCAAAGAGCCGATTTTTGTTCACATCTATCGTCCATTGACAGAAACCGGCGAGGAATCAGGCCAGGTTATGTGGTTTGGTCTAGAACCCCAATTAACCGACGAAGAGGAAAACCTTCGTCGTTTATTGATTGAAACTTTACTTCAAGAAGCAACTACTGCTCCATCTTTCACAACAGATAATGAATTCGAAAATATTCTCTCAAGTATGGTCGACCGATATACGATTTTAGATACAGAATTGGTAGGCCCTCGGCGTCAAGGCAAACTGTGGCGCACTCTTGGGATGGATGATAAACGAATAGTTGTCACCAAAGATCAACTCGAACGTTTACGCTATATCGTGGTTCGAGATTTGATTAGAAATGGGCCGCTAGAGACATTGCTATCGGATGAGATGCTCGAAGATATTCACTCCGTTGGCCTCAAGCATATTCATATGGATCACAAGGTATTCGGTATGGTCACATCCAATATCAGATTCCGAGAACGTGATTTATTAGCTCGTTATTTACGAGCGATGAGCGAGAGAATCGGGCGACCGGTTTCGGATAATAAGCCGATTATCGATGGGGCTCTATTGGATGGTTCTCGTATCAATATTATATTCTCTGACGACGTTTCAATGCTTGGACCGTCGTTTACCATTAGAAAATTCGCCGAGGAGACGATATCCATTACTCAATTGATCGCTTGGGGCACTATCTCCTCACAATTAGCAGCATATATTTGGATTTGTCTAGAATACGGTATGTCGGTTTTGGTTTCTGGGGAAACAGCATCTGGAAAAACAACAACCCTTAATGCAATCCTGCCATTTATCGACCACAACGTTAAGATTTACTCAGCAGAGGATACACCTGAGGTAAAGGTTAGACACAAGATTTGGCAACGCCTCGTCACCCGTGAATCCAAAAACGAAGAGAGTAGAGTCGAGATGTTCGACTTGCTCAAAGCAGCATTGCGTTCACGTCCAAGATACATCATCATCGGTGAGATTCGTGGTGTAGAAGGAGCGACAGCATTCCAAGCAATGCAGACCGGTCACCCGGTAATTGCAACTTTCCACGCATCGAGCATCGTAAAAATGATTCAGAGATTTACCGGTGACCCAATTAATGTTCCAATCAGATTTTTCGACAATTTGAATTTCGCAATTTTCCAAGAAGTAGTCGAAGCTCCTGGTGGAGGAATCGCTAGAAGGGTTACCGGAATCGATGAAATTATCGGCTATAACAAGCATAGCGATGGTGTGCTAACCCGTGGAATGTTCGAATGGGACCCAATAAAAGACAAGCATTACTTCAGAGGGATGTTCCAATCTCACCTGCTCGAAAATAAAATTGCCGCCCAGATGGGGTTGGATAATAAGCGCTTTGTTTACGATGAATTAAACAAAAGAGCAGAAGCGATTCAACGAATGGTCGATAGAGATTTGACTCATTTCGACGATGTATTCGACTTGATAGGCGTTTACTATAGCAATGGCTGGGACGCATTCTCTTCAGCGATCGACACTTGGGTTAGCGTTGAAGACAGTTGAATAAAATTCTACCAAAGGAGAGGTGAGCAATAATGAAACGTATGGCGATATGGGAAATCGCCTTGCGCAGGTTGGAAATGCCCTTAGGGAAATTTGCTATAGTCTTTATTCTCCCGGCATTTTTGGCCGGATTATTGACAGCAGGATTGATGATTTGGATTACAGGTGGAACTTCTGAAGGAGGCTTATTTGCCGGTGCTTCTGGCTATTTATTGGTTTTGTTATTACCATTTCTAACTACGATTGCAGCGGCTTATTTCCCGGTGCTCGAGGTTAATCGCTCAGCACTTGAAATAGAGAAGGAGATGCACATGTTCATTACCAGAATGGGGATTTTATCTTTGGGCGAAATCGGTGCGAGCACAATTTTTGATATTTTACGACAGATGAAAGACTACGGTGAATTGGCCCAAGAGGTCAAACGCATCGAAACTTTGGTTGAAAAATGGCATACCTCCTTACCCGAAGCAGCCCGAATCGTCGGCCAACAATCTCCATCGCCTCTATGGGCCGACTTCCTCGACCGCATGGCTTTCTCAATCGAAGCCGGCCAACCGATCGATGAGTATATGCGGTCGGAACAAGAGAATGTTGCCGAACAATATAACACGATTTACGACACTCGTCTCGAGAAGGTAGATTCGATGAAAGAGGTCTATGTGTCGTTGGTATCTGCTGGATTATTTGGATTGGTTATTGCGGGTATCCACATGGTTCTATTCGAAGTTGGCAATAATAGCGATACCCCTATTATGATCGCTAGTCGAATTCGTTGGTTATTATTATCTGGCTTTATGTTCATAGTGGTCCAGATTGGCGGATTGATTGCCTTTAGGTCAGCAATTCCAGAAGACCAAACATTTGCCCGGGATGAATTCATCACCCCATTCAGGATTTTATTCAAACAAACTTGGCTAGGCTCAGGAGCAGTAACCGCTATTTTGCTTCTCGCCACAATTTGGGTGGTGGTGCTTAATTGGGCTGGCTTGGCTACATCATGGGATAAATATGGGCTCATTTTGATCGCGGTGCCATTAACGCCTCTGCTTATTCCAGCGACACTTGCCCGCAGAGAAGAGGATAAAGTTCTGCGCAAAGATGAATCCTATCCCGATTTTATTCGCGCACTTGGTGGTACCGCACAAGCGAGGTCAGCAGAACCGAGTGCGACCATCAAAGCCCTCCGAGGGATTGATTTTGGAACCTTAGATGAATCGATAGATCGACTTGAGCGGCGATTATCGACTCGAATCGATAGTGAGAGATCTTGGGATTATTTCGCAGCTGACACCAATTCATCTGTAATTTCACGTTTTAATCGGATATATATCGAAGGGTCCCAATCTTCAGGACAACCCGCAGCAACCGCCGATATGGTCTCAAAATCGGTTACAAATATTCTCTCACTTCGCCGTAGGCGGGGATTATCGGCTTCGATGATGAACGGGGTCTCGCTGGGATTGTTGATTGCAACTGTGGTTTCACTCAACGTGACGATATCCATCGTATTACAATTGGGAGAAACGATTGCCGGGGTGGCGACAGGGTTGGCAGAATCGACCGACATAACTTTGATTACTCAATCTGCAGGTGGATTTGCCTTACCTGTAATGGAAAACCCGGGTGCGGTCGAAGAAAATATAATTATTTTCAAAATAATAGTTTCGATATTGATTTTGGTCCAAGTATTTGCGGTTTCATTCATCGCGACCAGATTGAGGGGCGGTGGATTTACTAGTGCACTCGGCCAAATCATCAAATTATTATGGATTGCAGCCATCTCTAGCCTAGTGAGTTCTTTCATCCTAGATGGAGCATCCTCTATGTTCACAACTTGAGTTACTTTACTTCGCCCGCAATTGCCTTCTTGGTTGCAGCCCAAGAACAAATTGGGCATTTGCTCAGCATATGATTGCGAGCAGGACAATGTTCTCGGCCAAAGAAGATAATTTGTAAATGGAGCCTATTCCATAATTCACGTGGAAATACCGCCTTGAGGTCAGCCTCAGTTTTCACCACATTTGAACCGTTTGAAAGGCCCCAGCGCCCGGCGAGGCGATGGATATGAGTATCTACTGGAAAGGCGGGGACGCCAAAGGCTTGAGCCATCACTACCGATGCGGTTTTGTGGCCTACACCTGGCAGTGCTTCTAATTCTGTAAAACTTCGAGGAACCTGCCCTCGATTATTTGCGAGCAACATTTTGGAGAGATTGTGGATATTTTTGGCCTTGGTTGGTGCAAGCCCGATCTCTCGAATCATATCCTTTATTTCATCGATTCCGATTTTAGACATTTCTTCTGCATCAGGTCCTTTTGCAAATAATTGCGGGGTGACTTGGTTGACCTTTTTATCGGTGGTTTGTGCGCTCATCAAAACAGCTACCAATAATTGGAAATCGTTTTGGTGATCTAATGGAATGGGTGTTTCAGGATGGAGCTTGTCGAGAATCTCAATGATTTTTATGGCTTTTTGAGCACGGTTCATCGGCGATCACACAACCATTTCCACGCCATATTCTGCACCGGACTTCCAAGCCCATATCCCGCCTAGAATCATTCCGCCAAGCGGTACAATATTGCAAAAAAAGATGACTGAAACAGAATAATTATCCGCACTTGAGCCGGTGGCTAACCAACCGAGATAGCCACTTATAGTCGCTGGGAAAAAGCATAACGTGCCGATTATAAGCGAACGTAAAAACCTCATCACTCCACCCCGAGCAGGCGCTGGTTCATCTGTTCTGCGCTCAAAGAATTTAGCACATCTTCCTTTTCAAGCCAGCCTTTTCGAGCGATCATCACTCCATAATCGATATCGCCCAACCCCTTGATAGAATGAGCATCCGGATTTATTACCACCGGGACACCCAATTCTTTTGCCCGCTTACACAGTCGCCAATCCAAATCCAACCGATAGGGTGAGGCATTGAGTTCAACCGCTTTGAGTTCACCGTCGGCATTGAATTCAGCCATGTGTTCGAGCACACGATGAAGGTCGACTTCGTAGCCATCCCTGCCTTGGAGAATTCGACCGGTAGGGTGGCCTAATACCGTGGTCGCACTATGGTCCAAACATTTGAGTAAATCTTCGGTATTTTGTGATTCATCGCGGCTTCGCCAGCGTCCCATCGCATGGACCGAAGCGACCACGTAATCTATTTTGGAGAGAACATCGTCAGGATGGTCAAGTTTTCCATCTTCTAGAATATCGGATTCAACCCCCGAAAATAATTTAAAATCAACATTTTGTTCGGCCCATTTATCATTATAACTCTGCATCTTTTTGTGCTGAGATAATAAATCTTCAGCACTAGCACCGTTTGCGACTATTAGAGTTGGTGAATGGTCTGCAATTCCTAGCCATGACCAACCCATCCTTTGAGCCGCATCAGCCATTTGCTCAAGACTCGCCTCGCCATCCGATAGGGTAGTATGATTGTGAAGACTTCCGCGTATATCGCTTAAATTAAGGAGATTAGGAAGTGAGTCATTTATTGCAGCCTCAATTTCGCCCATATCTTCTCTCAACTCTGGCACGACGAAATCCAAGCCTAAATGATGGTAAATATCCGCTTCATCAATTGCCGGTAAAGAACTCGTAGCCGCTTCTAAGCCGGTTAATTCGGTCTCTGGCATCAAGCCGAATTCATTGAGTTTTAGACCTTTTTCTTGGGCGATTTTGCGCAGTCTAATATTGTGTTCTTTTGACCCGGTGAAATAAGCTAAAGTGAATGCAAATACCGATGGTGGTACTAGTCTAACTTGTACATCAATCGTACCGCCAGACTCCAGTTGCTCGTAATCTTGGCCGCCGATCGCATCCAATACATTGGCATCGAGATGGCCGAGTGAGAATCCTTCCTCGAAAATCGAAGTATCGAGAATAACCGATACTTTCGATCCTCCTGCTCCTTTGACATCGGCGATTCCAGGCAGGGATAGGATTTTCTGACTTACCGATTCTATATCCATAAGATCGACTGCAGCGACTATATCGAGGTCGCCGATGGTTTCTCGCCTCCGCCTTGCAGAACCCGCTAGTTGTGCTTTATGAACTCCAGAAATCCCACTTATCATACCCAGGAATGTTTGGCCATATCTCAAACCGATGTCCAAACGGCGCCGAGCGCTAAATCTAGCGAGCAGGTCGATGCCGTCGAGAATTCGTTGCTGGCTTTTTGGCCCGAATCCGTTGAGAGGTGCTATTTCATTTTTCACACCAACCTCTTGGAGGTCAGCAACCGTCATCACTCCTAATTCATCTGACAAAAATTTAATTTTCTTTGGCCCAACCCCCGGTATACCGAGCATTTCAATCAAACCGGGTGGTGTTTTTTCATGCAAGTCGACCCAATCCTCGGGCCATCTCCCCTCGCCTACGGCTTGGGTTATCGCCGAACCGAGTCCTTTTCCTATACCCTTGAGTTCGAATAGTTCACCACTCGCAACCAATTCCCCTAAATCTTGGGATATGGAGCCGATTAGACGACTGCCGTTTTGGTAAGAGCGGGTGCGAAACATATTAGCTCCGCTCAATTCCAAAAGAATCGCCATCTGGTGCAGGGCGGTACTAACTTGGTTTCGGCTGAAGTATGGCGGGCCGTTTGGCCGAGCCTTCGGTAATTTCCACGATGAACCCGCCATATTCTTGCGACCCGGGGGCCGGTTGAAGAACCCCTGCCTGCTCGGGACTCATATGGTCGAGACCTCAACCATCGAGATAATGGCACAGGTGACCTGTTCCATCTCGCTGATAGCATTCACATTTATCGCAACCTTTTCTCGAAGTGCCCGGCTCGAACTCAAGGTCCAAAATTTCATTATGGTTACATTGATACTTTCTGCAATCCTTTTGTGGTGGTTACATTTTGCAGGTGGAACCTTATGGGGCTCAAATTATTTACCGCTCCCACTTTCGGTGATCTGCGTGATAATTGCCTTATCAGCACGGCTGAATATCAAAGGCGAAAATGTTTCTTTTGGGGCAAATCCTCACAATATCAGCAAGATGTTGGAAGAGGAATGACTTTCAAACGATTTCGCCCTTTGGCTCATCATCTGAGTTGCCGCTTTCATCAGCCATTTTTTGGTCGATAAAGGTCCTCATATAATCTGGTAATTCGCCGTTGACAAATACAACATCTTCAACCGGCTCGAGTTGTTTGAGTGAATAATAGATTTGCATCGCAGTCATCGGGGTTGAAGAACAACCGACGCATCCACCATCGAGTGAGAGCATTATCACGCCATCTGCGGTGTCGATAACGGTTACCACGCCATCGTGAGCATCAAGAATCTCTTGGACCGGGCCGATTTCGGCCAAAATCTCCTCAGCGCTAATGGCCATAATACCGGCCCATAATCGCTAACATTTGAACCATCGCTTTCTTGAAGGAGTGCATTATCGCCTAAGATATGGGTCTATTGGGTCGAAGCGAAGAACTAAATTTTTCAGTTACAGGGATGACATGTGGCGGTTGTTCTGGTAAGGTCACCAAATTATTGCAAGCGCTTGCAGGGGTAAAAAAGGTCATTGCAAGTCATGAAAGCGATACGGTCAGCGTTACCGGGAAAAACCTTGACGAGGATTTAATCCGCGTCACCATCAATGGTGCCGGTTTTAACGTCCAATAACCCTAATCGCTATACTACGCTGTTTTACTTAGGGATTAACTTATGAAGGAAACCTTGGTCGCCGGGCCAACAAGGTGTGTCTTATGGAAAATATCGCATTAATTGCTGCTGGCGTTGCCGTTTTCGGACTGGTAATAGCTGCTATGCTATACAGGAAAGTAAACGGAATTAAAATCGACAACCCAAAGGTTGCTGAGATCACAGAAGAGATTCAAAAAGGCGCTATGGCCTTCTTGATGGCTGAATACAAGGTACTCGCCGTATTCGTTGTAGTTGTCGGTGGATTATTAGCAGTCCTCAATGACATGAATACCTCTATTGCATTCTTTGCAGGTGCCATCGCATCGGTACTCGCTGGTCTTGCGGGAATGAGCGCGGCAACCTCGGCCAATGGCCGAACCGCAATGGCAGCAAAGAACGGTGGGCAATCCGCTGCTCTTGCGGTCTCCTATAACGGTGGAGCTGTAATGGGGCTATCGGTAGGTGGCCTCGGTCTTCTCGGTATTTCTCTCATCGCTTATTGGCTCGGTGCTGGAACTGAAAACGCAGACATCTCGGCTGCGGCAGGATTCGGCATGGGTGCTTCATCAATCGCCCTATTCGCTCGTGTCGGTGGCGGTATTTTCACCAAAGCCGCCGATGTAGGTGCTGACCTTGTTGGAAAAATCGAAGCCGGAATTCCAGAAGACGACCCTCGTAATCCAGGTGTCATCGCCGATAACGTCGGAGATAACGTCGGCGATGTTGCGGGGATGGGCGCAGATATCTTCGAATCTTTCGTCGGTTCCATCATCGCAGCGATGATTATTGCAAGCGGTGAAAACAGCGGAATGTCTTCCGATTACGTCATCCTTCCGATCCTTCTAGGATTCATCGGCTATACCGCTTCAATTATCGGTGTCTTCTCGATGACCATTCTAAAAAACGGCAAAGACGCAGCGGCAGCCCTTCGCAACACAACTTTCATCGGTGCAGTTCTTTTTGCAGCAGGTGGATATGCTGCAATAAATCAGGGGCTCATAAATGTCGAATACGGCGTTATGCACTCTGTTGTACTGGGGTCAGCCGTAGGGATTCTCATCGGATTGGTAACAGAATACTATACCGGAATTGAGCCAATTTTTGGAATCAAACCAAAGGCGGTTCAACACATCGGAGCGATGTCTAATACAGGACCTGCTACCAATGCGATCGCAGGATTGTCGGTCGGAATGATGTCTACTTTCATCCCTGTTTTACTCATCGCGGCTGGAATCATGGGCGCAAACGAATTCATGGGCGGTGGAACTGCCGGCCTCTATGGAATCGCAATGGCGGCTATGGGAATGCTCGCAACAGTCGGCGTCACCATGACAGTCGATGCGTATGGACCGGTCGCCGATAACGCCGGTGGAATCGCTGAGATGTGTGATCTTGGGCCAGAGGTTCGTGAAATCACCGATGCTCTCGATTCTATCGGTAATACTACGGCAGCTGTTGGAAAAGGATTCGCAATCGGATCCGCTGCTCTTACCGCACTCGCTCTATTCGCAGCTTATACTACCGCTGTGGGTGGCCTCACTTTGGAATTGACCGACCCGATGGTAGTGGTCGGCCTTCTCATCGGTGGGGGTCTTCCATTCGTAGTCGCTGCTATGACCATGAATTCCGTCGGCAAGGCTGCCGACGAGATGGTCACCGAAATACGCCGCCAATTCCGTGAGATAGACGGTCTTCTGGAAGGAAAAGAAGGCGTTAAGCCTGAATCACAAAAGTGTATCGATATATCCACCAAAGCCGCTCTTCGTGAGATGGTCGGACCTGGTGTTGTAGCGATTCTTGCACCAGTAATGGTCGGTCTAATACTCGGTTCGGTCGCTCTGGGCGGTCTACTCGCAGGTTCTCTTGTGACCGGAGTTTTGATGGCTCTGTTCATGTCCAACGCCGGTGGCGCTTGGGACAATGCAAAGAAGGCTATTGAGCAAGGTCATATCGAAGGAGCAAAGAAGGGCGATGCCTCACACGAGGCTGCAGTCATTGGCGATACCATCGGTGATCCATTCAAAGACACCTCTGGACCTTCGTTAAATATCCTCATCAAATTGATGTCTATCGTGGCTGTTGTTCTTGCTGGAACTGGTAATTTAACCACAACCGGACTTATTTGAGAATAATGCAAACAATCGAACGCCTCAAAAAAGGCGGCTGGCACGGGTTAAACATGCGAGCAGTCTTTTTGGCCCTTCTGATGATGAGTTTAACTCTAGCGGGATGCTTGGATAATGGCCAAGAAACCACCGTTGATTCTGGTGAGTTTAGCGAAAAGCCAGGCTGGCAACAGGGAGATTGGTGGCTTTACACCTTTTCAACCCCGCAATTTGGAGAGGATAGTGCAAGGCTCGTCGTCGCAAATATTAGTGAAGAAGAGGGATTATTTATGCTTGGTATCTCTTCTCAGAGAGAGGCTCAAAGACATGCGGTCATCAACCACAATCCCTTCCTCGGGCGAATAGCGATGGACAATCTTTCGGTATTTGAAAATGGCGTGGCTCAAAATGTTTTCAATTTCCCATGGGTGATAGGGGATACATGGGAGTTCACTTTACTCGGTCAAGATTGGCAAGCAGAAACCATCGGCTTCAATGATGGTATAGCGGTTGTAACCGCAACCAGTAGCGAAGGACATCATCTCTCATATCGTTTCGATGGAGAATATGGTTTTCTGGAAAAATTCCTTTGGGCCGATGATTCAAATGAGGTCCAAATGGAAATGTCCTTGAGCCAACTCGGCGGAGATTACGAAGGCGATGTATGGTTCATTCAAGCAACAGATCTCAAAGATGAACTCTATGAAGAGAGTGATGGCGACATCTATGATACCTTCCTCGATAATGGGCATCCAAGCGGCGTTAATTTCGATTATCTGGTTTGGTATTTAGATGTAGATATTGCCCAAGGCGGAAGTGGGTCACTCACAATCAAAGACCATGCCGGTAATTCCCCCCTCGCACGTGCTTGGGGCTCTGGTGCAAGAGAATCAGGCGGATTAGGCACTATTCCTAGTCAGACCGATGAATATAGTTTGACGGTAAGCCTTAGAGGTTCGACCTCTTATATCCATTTGAAGGTAGCCGGTGGAATCGAAAATCACTGGGTTCTGTGAGAGAGTTGGGGCACTATGCCGACTCTTGTGATGATGCACGGTATGACAGGTAGTACTGAGTTGATGCAGGGCTTCTCCGAGAAAATCCTACCAGCGGGGTGGGGTCTTATGGTTCCTCAAGCACCATTTATCCATCCGAAACGAGGTTATACTTGGTGGAGGTATGAGGATGAGAAAGATGATCCTGGACGGAGAATTCTCAGTTCAAAAGAATTAGACGATATAGATGTCAGTTTATTGCGGCTTAAAGAATCATTACCGGATGATATGTTGGTTCTAGGTGGTTTTAGCCAAGGCGGAGCCATGGCTCAAGAGCTTCTGCAATTCGATTTAGATGTGATTGGAATAATTGCAATCGCCACTCGAGCGGTCCGACCGCTCGAACTGAAGATAAGGTTGGAGGAAATTTCAGCCGGGAGTCTATTTTGGATGCATGGAGAACAAGATCATCGAGTTTCACTCGAATCTGGGGCCGAAATTGCCGAATTATTTGAACAAGCAAATTGGGATGTTACTCGAGTTCAACACCAAAAAGGACATATGATTCCAATTGAATTTCACTTTTCAATTAAAAAATGGCTAGAATCACTAGTGTAAAAAATCCAATTGAAAATTTGATTTTACAATTGGACTTCATTATAATTAATCTTCCAAAGTCGACTTTAGGTCGTTTCGTACCAGCAATAATGCCAATCATACAATTCAGCTGGCAAATCACATGGTCTGTCTTTAGATTCTATTCTCCAACCCCTGCTCGTGGGAGAGCCCATATATTGGAACCAATCATGGTAAAATTATGGCAAAGGCACGCGCTCCGGTCAGAATAGATCTCGCTGGAGGCTGGACCGACGCACCACCGTTTTGTCAACAGGTTGGCGGTGATGTCGTCAATATCGCAATCAACCATTATGCCCATGCAGAGGTAAATATCGATGCGGATGGGAAATTAGCAGCATCATATTCTTGTGAGATTCCAATCGGCTCTGGCCTTGGAACCACAGGTGCGATCAATGTCGCATTGATGGCGGCTATCAATGGAGAAGAAAATTGTGAAGAGATGGCCTTTCAATTTGAGAAGATACTTGGAAATCACGGTGGCCGCCAAGATCAATGGGCTGCGAGATATGGTGGAATTCAACATCTCAAATTCATCGGAGAAGAGGTCGAAAGATTTCCCTTAACCCCCGGATTACGCTTCACAAATTGGCTTGAACAACATCTCATTATTGCTGACACGGGTATTCGTCATACCTCTGGCGACCTGCACTCTGGTGTTTGGTCACGATATGAAGAAGTCTTGCCCTACCTTATGGCGATTCGTCAATCAGGACGCGATATGGCGAGTGCGGTACAACAGGACGACCGCTACAAAGTATGTGAGGCAATGAACGCATATACCCAAGCGGTCGGCCAATTGGACCCGAGTCTCAATGAGCCGTATCTATTGCTCAAGGAGATCGAAGGTGTTAGAGCATGGAAAGGCATGGGCGCTGCAGCAGGTGGTTTTGTCGGTATAATTGCAAGAGACCCTGAAGCGGTAAAACTAGCGATTCCATGGAAGGTTCTAGAATGGTCAATAGATTATGACGGCTTAACTGTTCAAGGCTAGATTGAAAAGGGTCAAACCCTGAGGTGAGGCTATGAGCAGAATCATGGCAGATACCGCAGCGGATACCGATTTCCTAGTTTATTCTACTACCGTTTGCCCCTATTGCGTTGCGGTGAAGCGCTTTCTAACGCGAAGAAATCTTTCATTCACCGAGATTAATTTTGATCACGACCCGAGCGCTAGAGCCGAGGTTGTCGCCGAAACCGGGCATCGAACAGTTCCAGTAATAATCGACATTAGGACTGACCAACCGGTATTTGTCGGTGGGTTTGATGAGACTCAGAGATATTTGGCTTGATTTATTTTAATAATCGTAGGCGGTTATTTCAATACCTCCAGCGGTCTTGACTCTTAATATGGGCAAGATGCGATATTGGATTATTGGCTGGCTGGTCGGTTGTATAACCGCAGCATATCTGAGTTATGATCTTCTTTCGACAGCCTTTGATTCGGGCTCTTGGCTTCATGTTCTAATCGTCGGTATCGGTGCATTTATTATCGGATTGATGTTCTTGTTCGTCCACGATTTGACCCAAACCGAGAATCCGATTCAGCGCCGATTCCCAGTTCTTTACTGGGGCCGCTGGGTTGCTGTTCATCTGGGACCACTATTGCGTCAATATTGGTTCGCTAACGATTTGGAAGAGAAACCATTCGACCGAGTCACCCGAAATTGGATTTATGCAACTTCCAAAGGCAAGAAAAATACGATTGGTTTCGGCTCACAAGTTGATTTCGATGCGGTTGGAAATTATACGGTGATGCCGGCGATGTTTCGCAAAGAATCCTCGGGCCACGATGGTTATCACAAGGTTATAGGTGAAGCGAGCGGGGTTGAAAACCCAGTCACTCTGAATCATTTCGTCAGCATATCTGCAATGTCCTTCGGTTCACTTTCTTCACGCGCGGTCAGCGCCCTCAACCAAGGTGCAGGAATGGCTGGAATCCTCCACAATACCGGTGAGGGTGGATTTGCACCCTATCACCGGATGGGTGGCGATGTCATCTTTCAAATGGGAACCGCCAAATTTGGCTGCCGTGATGATGAAGGAAACTTCTGCGAAAAATCATTTGCAAAGATCGCCCACGCAGAAAATGTCAAGATGATTGAATTGAAACTTATGCAAGGGGCAAAACCAGGCAAAGGTGGGATCTTACCAAAAGAAAAAATCACCGCCGAAATCGCCGCGATTAGGGGTGTACCTCTCGGCAAAGACATCCTCTCTCCACCGCGTCATGACGAATTCGATGATGTCAATGGGATGTTCGACTTCATCGATAAATTACGTAAAATCGCAAAAAAGCCGGTTGGGATCAAGATTGTCACCGGTCATATCGAAGAGATAGAAGCACTCGCTCAAGCGATGGCTGACCAACCTGGTCGCGGACCTGATTTTATTTCGGTCGATGGTGGCGAAGGCGGAACCGGTGCAGCACCTTTGGTCTTAGCAAGTCATGCCGGTGTCCCGATGAAACAAGGCATTGCAATGGTCGATTGGGCGTTTAAAGCTCATGGGGTACGCAATAAGGTCCATCTATTCGCTTCAGGGCAAATAGCAACCCCAATCGACGTTGCAGTCGCTTTATCCCTCGGTGCCGATGGTGTTAACATCGCTCGTGGGTTCATGCTCTCTTTGGGTTGTATTCAGGCCTTAGATTGTAATTCAAATCGCTGTCCTACAGGAATTGCGACTCAAGATAAAACATTGGAGCGGGCCCTAGATGTGAACGGTGCAGCACTAAGGGTTGCCAATTATGTAAAAACCCTTGAAAAAGAGGTCTACATGTTAACAAATTCATGCGGCTATACCTGCCCCAGCCAATTTACTGCAGACGACATCATGGTCGTGACCTCGCCAGGTCATCTCGACTATCTTAGCGAATTATACTTGGTATCTGCATCCGAGGCATCGAAGGAACGGGCCAAAGCCCGTGAAGCAGGGTTGACCGTCGGAGAACTGAAATCTTGACCAATCAAAAGCAATAACAAAACCCTTCTCGAGGCGAAAACCTCAAAGTAGAAGGGAAAAGTCGGTGTTATGGAAGTTGATTTCCAAGCGCAAATAGAGCGCGATTTAGGCGCAGGACCCAGCCATGAACTATTATCTGCGCTCAATATTATCGGGTGGGATTGCAAAAACCCCATTCACCTCAGCCGTTGTGATTTTGGCTTGAGTAATGATAATTACAAATTATCCACTATTGGTAAAGACCCACTATTCTTGAAAGTCTTTGGACCTTTAGCAGGCAATATCAATTCGGATGAACTCCATCTACAGAAGTGTAATTTCGGCCCTGAGGTTATCAAAAGATTCGATTGGGGCCGGCTTGAAGAATGGTTGGCAGGACGGACGATGCAGCGCGAAGATTGTGAAAATATCGAGGTGCTGAGCGCTTTCGCGGCTCAATTAGCCCATATGCATAAGGAGACGATGAGAAATCACAATGATTTGAATTTCACAAATATTCTCATATGCGAAGAGGAGAAGGTCGAGATTCAATTCCTTGACTTTGAATATGTCGGTAAACTAGATCCACCATCCGATATTGCGAATTTTTTTTGTGAATGGATGTATGATTGTGCCTCTCAGCGCTGGTTTGAGCCAGATGTGAATCAATTCCCTACACAAAATCAGGTGCGCTTTTTCATCGAACAATATTTGCAAGTTTCCGATCCAAATAGTGCTGGGGTGAACTCATTTATCGATGAGGTGAGGCTTAGAATTCCTAAAGTTCACAAGTACTGGATCAATTGGGCTAAAGAAGGGTTTTCAGGCCAAGATAATTATGAAAAATATGCTCGCAATCGGCAAAGCCTCTTAGATGTAAATTTGCTGTAAAGTCTAAACGTTTTGACAATTTAGGCTTGTTTGACTCCATATTCTTCGATAAGGTCGATCGAGATTATTGAAAGAGCCTCTTCGTGAGTAGCTTCCAAGTCGATATGGCAAGCAACCCCATTTTCG
>Ga0114997_10000897_pt1 | contig 24801 bp, 23 predicted proteins | sample ArcticOcean_MG_C_2_FD_87045 | JGI IMG/M metagenome (GOLD analysis project Ga0114997, IMG submission 87045) | Marine microbial communities from western Arctic Ocean - ArcticOcean_MG_CB4_136 | ecosystem: Environmental > Aquatic > Marine > Oceanic | place: Arctic Ocean: Canada Basin | collected... | reverse complement strand
TACATAAAATACCTTCTGCTTTAGACCCTGACCTTAAGATACAAAGAACGATACCCCAAAAGAGATAGATAATTACCATCATAATAAAACCAAGTAAATATACCAGGGGCTTCGGACATTTTCCTTGCCCTTTCAGCGCTATCTTACATAATGCCGACGCAACAAAACAACACACAAAGTATGCCACACATATTACTAAAACCGACCATATTGCCAACAGATATATTTTTTTCATATCAACTACTTCAATTGTTGAATCAGTTTCACTTGTCATTGAAATATATGTTTCACTTACAGATTTAACATAATCCGTCATAATATTTTCAGCCGCTATTTCAACATTTAGACTTTGATCAATGATCCCTGCGGTGGGTGCTTGATTACATTGATTTTTACACCGAAGCGGTGATAGAGATTTAACGACTATTTCTTGTGAGTTCTCAATATCCTGATTACTTAAATTTTCCATACTTTTACGAATATGTTCAATTGTACCAACTTCCACCTGATTTGCGGCGCTATTCAAAGCAGTCAACGACGGATTATCAGCACCAACTACAATACTTACATTAGCTAGTAGACTTTGTTTCATCTCTGAAACCATCTCTTGGTGATTTTGAATGGTTGTTTTATTAATTGCGCTTAATTTCACGTTAGCGGTTTGAGTAATATCATAACAGCAACCGAATTGTACACACCCACTATTTTGAATTTTTTGACCTAAAAAATTGTAGTCGGTACCTCTTTTCTTAAGGTGCCAGTTAGTTAATCTCGCAGATCCACAATCAACCACAATTTTTTGATCTGAATTAAAATTTTGTTTAATTGAATTTTCATATTTTGAGATTACATTTGAAACTTGCGCGGACAACGATTCCATAACGGTATTAGATTCAATCGTACTTGGGATTGGATCTTCTTCGGTAGTTTCTTCAGAAAAACCAACAATTACATTATTAAAAAATGTCCACCATTCACCAAAAATACCCATGTATTAACTATGATAAATATTATAATATCTAACTCATCCGGGATAGAACAAATTTGAGAATCATCACTACCATTGCCAGACCGATGCATACCGCGACCATTAAAAGAATACAAGCGTGATTCGTTGTTTCTATGGTTTGATCTGCCTCTAGTCCATGTTTTTGTAGATTTGTTTCATAAATGTCCAGGACACTATTAATGATATCAGTTGAATATATTTCTGTCTGCGCATCTTGCTTTAAAATTGGCCCTAGAGTTGGACCATCAAATCCACACGGATTTTTACATCTAGGAGGAGAGATATATTCAATCAATATATTCTGATCATTCTCAAAATCCTCTTTACTAATATTTGATAATATTGATGATATCTTTTCCTTGACAATATCACTTGAACCCGAGATTGCTCTGGCTGCCGCATCCAGTCCCGAAGGGTTACCTTCTAAAGAGATCGCTGCTCTTTGTTCCACGGCGGATTCAATATCAGCAAAAATAGTGTTTGTTTCATCTACAATATTGCTGTTAAAAGTGTTTATATTAAAGTTTCCAGTTTGGGTAATATCATAAGAACAACCAAATACGGCGCAACCCTCTCTTTTTCCTAGGCTTCCACCCGGTCCTTTAGAAAGGTTTATTTCTTTATAATAGAATGGTGATAATGGACCATTCCGTTCTTTTTCTCTTATTGTTATATTTTGCCGTGAAACAACCTTTTTGGTTGCTTGATTGCTGTGAGTCATCATTTTTCTGGTTATTCTACTTTTTAGTATATTAAGATCTGCTTCGTTCATTGCCACTGGACCCCCTCCCGAACTAGATGTAGAACTACACACGCCCATAATAATATATTATAATATAATATATTAAAAATGGAAAACAAAAGGCATAATACAAAACCAGATAAAAATATATGGACCGACGAGTGCGAGGCATTACTTGCCGAATGGTCTGAAAAAGCATCGTGTTACCGGTGGCTTCACGGAAGATGTGAAAAGAGTTATAGGACATGGTATTATTGTTTCTCAATACCGGTTATTATCTTATCAACGCTAACCGGTGCTGCAAATGTCGGTATGGATTCCTTCGTACCCGCTGAAAGTAAATCAATTGCATCCGCAATTGTTGGAGGCGTTAATATATTTGCAGGTATTGTATCAACACTACAGAATTTTTTGAAAGTTGCGGAATTAATGGAAGGTCACCGCATTGCGGGTGTTTCATGGGGAAAACTACAGCGTAATATTGCAATTGAATTGGCATTAGACCCTTCCAGAAGGGTTCTTCAAGGTGATTTCCTCAAATTATCCAGGGCCGAATACGATCGTTTAATTGAAGCGGGACCAATTATAAATGATAATATTATCAAACAATTCAATGTTAAATTCAAAAACTACGAAGTATCCGTTCCATCCATATGCAATGGTTTGGATAAATGTAAGATATATAAATTAGACAGTGGGGTAAAAATGGATCAAGAAGAATTTATGGATGGAATTGAAGATATCGTTTCAATAGAAGAAAGAGTAAGGTTTCAACCAAAAGTTGATCTTCAACCAAAAGTTGATCTTCAACCAAAAGATGTTCTTCAACCAAAAGATGATCTTCAACAAAAAGATGTTCTTCAACCAAAAGATGATCTTCAACCAAAAGATGATCTTCAACCAAAAGATGAAGAAGTAATCACCCCAAAAGTTGAGGGGGATGTAAAAGTTGAGGGGGATGTAAAAGTTGAGGGGGATGTAAAAGTTGAAGTAATTATTAACGTAATAGATTCTGATGAACAAGGGTTAGATGAGACTGTCTCTTTTTTAGAAGGTATTGAGGAATAATAAATAAATTTGAAGTTGGTAATAAATATAATATAAATCAAAGAATTTATGTTTTTGACATTTGGAAAATATAAAAATAAGACAATACAAGATATTTTTAAACTTGATAAACAATATATAAATTGGTTATGTAGCCAACCATGGTTTCATGAAAACCATGAAGAATTATATAAAATATCATTAGAACAAATAGGCTGTTACAAACCGGTAAAAAACAATGATAAATTCATAGTTTATACAGATGGAGCTTGTCCTAATAATGGAAGTAGCAAAGCCCTCTCCTCAATCGGAATACATTTTTCAGAAAAGAATCCCATTAAAATAGATGATGTTGGCCATGCATTAAACCGTAAGATACATTCAAATAACAATGCCGAAATGACGGCTATCTATGAATGTTTCCGCTTGATCAAAGAAAAAGAAATAAAACTACCAATCTTACTTTATACCGATTCAAAATACTGTATTTCTATTTTATTAGAATGGTATGAAAAGTGGGTAAGGGGTGATTTATTACATAATAAAAAAAACCTTTCTATCATTAAAAAAACATATGAAATCTATAAAGAATTTGATGATGTGAAAATAATACATGTACCTGCGCACACCAATAATAAGGACGAACATTCTTATGGAAATAATATCGCAGATCAATTGGCACGGGGGGCACTCAAATAAATCTACCCACGCTTATAACCTTTGACCAATTTGAAAATAATAAAAACAGCTAAAATGAGTAAAACGTATTCAAGCATACCTATTTTTTTAGTTTTATTCACCGAACCATGTAATGTATTGTATGCGGTTGATAGCGGCGAATAATCACCTGTCTTCTCGGATGGTTTTGGGATAGATGGTTTATTTTTTCCACAATTACAAGTACTCATTTTTAATAATACTATATAGATTTTTTTTTTAACCATTTACATTTATTAAGCAATCATTTTTGCTTTGATTGTTTGAAATGGTTGATAATTTCCAAGTTTAAAATCAATTTCTTGAATTGAATCAATTCCTTCAAGGGTTGTACACGTTAGCTTCGGAAAGTGTGAAGGAACCCTTTGTAATTGTTCTTGAACCGCTTCAACATGGTTTTCATAAATATGAGAATCTCCAATAATGTGAACAAAATACCTCGGGATATACCCAGTTAAACTACCAACGATATGTAAAAGGAATGAATAAGAGGCGATATTAAATGGGACGCCTAGGAACATATCTCCTGAACGCTGATATAGTTGTGCGTCTATATATTCTCCATCAATATTAAACTGAACCATTACATGACACGGTGGTAGTACCATCTTGGGTAAATCAATTGGATTCCAGGCACTCATAAGTAACCGTCTACTGGTGGGGTCTGATTTGATTTCATCTATAATCCACTGAAGTTGATCAACCCCTTTACTTGAATAATCCGTCTTATGGTCAATATATTCTGCTCCAAAATGCCTCCATTGAAATCCGTAAATTGGGCCTAAATCCCCTTCTTCATAAGTATCCAGACCACGTGTTTTTAAAAATTCTTTGGATGCATTTCCGTCCCAAATATGAACATTTTTCTCTTGGAGAGCTTTATTATCAGTAGACCCTTTGACAAACCATAGAAGTTCCCGTAGGATTGTTTTCCACGGCATTTTTTTCGTAGTTAAAAGAGGGAATCCTTTTCGCAAATCAAACTTCATACGAGAACCAAACGAAGAATACACAGTTGAATTACGAGATTCTTTCCGAGAACCGTCCTTTAAAATAGATTCTAATAAATTCAAATATTGATACTCTTGATCATTGACATTCTCTGCTTTCTGATATATATTTTCAATATAAGTAATCTCCCCCGATACATACTCTTCTTTTTGAAAATCAAATATTTTTCCTTCGCCACTTTTTTTTAAACTCTTGATATTTGTTAGTTTCTTTTCCCGCATATATTTAATTAAAGGGATACTACTATAACTAACATCATCTCTCTCCGAATATACAATTGGAGGATTATCGTCCAGAATCAGTGTTTGGTAGATTAAATCAACTGAATCAAAATAATGCTTATTAATTTCATCAAATAATTTCCCCCCTCCAATCACAAACAATTTTCCATATTCAATCGTTTCCAAAAAGTTAACCATGTTTTGAAAGCTTTCAAAACATAATACGTCTTCTACTTCTTTCATTTCGGATAAATGATTTTTAGAGATTACAATGTTAATACGGTTTTTAAGTGGTCTTTTAATGCTTTTCCATGTATTGTAACCCATAATGATTGCATTTTCTCGGTTATTATACTTTAATGATGTCACTTGTTGAAACATTTTTAAATCGCTTGGAACCATACAGTATAAATCGTTTTTCACTCCAATAATCCCATCAATTGATTCAGAATAAATTAAATTAAGTTTAAGGTCCATGTTCTTATACGATTATTCATTGGTTTTTGTTTAAATAAATTCTAATCCTCCTTTTTCTCCCCCGAATCAATCTCATCTCCTGAATCAATCTCATCCCCTGAATCAATCTCATCTTCTGAATCATCGCTATAGTAATCTTTATGGAAATCTTTTTTGATATTAACGAGATTTATTTGATACATTTTCAGGATATGTTTATTATTTTCACTCATAATATTCTTGAAATACCCATACGTATTATATCCGTTTTTTAAAAAGGTGAAAAAAGGACTCTTATAGAAATAGCTTTCTTGAAGAGATTCTAGTTTTGCATCAATATCATCAATAATCTCTCTGAAAGAATCTTCTTCTAGTAGTTCAGCGAATTGTTTATTTTCAAATATCATATCAATGCTTCGGTCTAATTTATGAATTAACTCACTATTTAGAAAAATTCCCATATCCGATGATGTTAGCAATTGATGATATGTAAAATATATGGCGTATTCTAAATCAATTATATTATCAACTTGTACGAAGTCATCTTGGAGAATTAACTGTCCCCTTTTACTGATAAATATATCATTTTCTTTCATATCCAAAAGATGTGTTAAATTACGATATGCCTTTCCTGTTAATGTACTCATTTTATTAATAATGAATATTATAATCTGTTTAAATATTTATAAAAAAGTAATTATTTGAATAAACCATTATTAGCATAGAAGAGAGGTTCAAATACGTATTTCACGGACAGTCCCATAAGGGCTGCGAAAACAATAGAATGGAAGATTAATAAATTATGACCTTCCAGATTAATCGGTATGTTGACCATTGATCCTAGTTTCTTGATGTTTTCTTCCACAAACTCAAAAACCTTTGGTTCTGCAAGTATGTAAAATAATATACCCGATAAAACGGATATTTGGAATACTTTTTCATTTAGAATATCCGAGAATCCATCAATTAATTTATTAGCCATTTATAAGTATAATACATATTTTTTTTATTCCGATAATAAATAATTCTTATGGATATACAAATAATTAAATGATAGATAATCTTCTTTTTTCAAAATTGAATCCATTTGTTCACGATTTTTTTCGGATTCATTCACAATACACTTAAACTTAATTTTATCAAATAAATTCCAAATCGGGAATTTAGTATTGATGATACATAAATCAAATTCTTTGTCAAATCCTTTGATTGTTTGAATTAATTTCTTTTCTTTTTGTTTTTTATCATATGTAATGTTGTTGATGACCCAATTATTTGAACCTTTCACGGATTCAATAATTTCAGAATTAATACCCAATACACATAGAGATTTTTCAAAAAACAAATCATTTAATTCCCTTTGTAAAGGGTGTTGATCAACTTTTATGGTAGCAACGACTTCGGGAATTTTGATGTTCATATTTTCAAGGGTTATCCTCACAGGGTTATATGAATTGGCATTATTAATACTTAATAATTTTATTGTATCATAAAAGTTATCCATTTTCCGATCATTGCCTTTATTATAGTAAAAGCCAACGGCTTCTGAATGAGTATCATCCCATTTAAATCCATTTTTTTCCCATAATTCTTTCGTGTGGAATAGAGTAGATTCATATCCAACCGTGCCTTCCGTCTTATATAATTCCTTACCATAAATATCATAGCATAACATTGACTTACAATATACACAATCCAGACGATGGTCTTTCAAAAATCGCAGTTTCCTCTTGATCGCTTTTGGTTGATACAGTGTATCAATATCTACATGGAAAATATATTCGTGACTTGTCATCCCAACTGCATAATCTCTCATGAAACCATTTGTTAGCTTTTTCATTTTATCAAAATAATTCCATGTTATTTTTTCATCATCTTTAGGAAATTCAATTTTTTCTAAAAAGTCAGAAGTATTAATCCTCATGTATAAAATATTGTCATTGATAGGTATTAAATCCCCATGATCTTCTTTAGAATCATCTACAATGATCCATTCTAATTTATCTTTTGGGTAGTCTAATGTATCCCAGTGATGTTGTAGTAATGGGTAAAATTCAGTATTGTCGTGTAAAATTGTTACAAGAGAGATATTAGGTAAATCTGCGATATCATTCATCTTTATAAAAAAGAATGATATCTTTTTAAGTCTTTTAAACTTCTTCTTTTAAAACAATTTTCCCATGACCTGATGCAGATAGATATTCTTCCGGGATTTCATCTGAACACTTCGCTATTTTTTCTCTTAGGTAACATACAAATGTCAACCGTGTATATTTTTCATAGATCCCAACGGTACCCACTTGTGGATTATCTTTGAAAGCCGGTTCCATTTTTTCATTGAAAGCTTTGTCTTCTTTTGTTTCATATATCGGTGTATTTGAGTGCCATTGATGGACATCCATTGCGACAAAATCGTTAGATCTTACATCAACTCCGACCCCAAATTGCGGAAAAACGGTATATCCCCCATGGTATTTCCCCCTTTCAATGACGGTTAAGTTACCAAATCCACCTTTAAAATCCCCTGCATCACGGTGTAAAGCCGTCCGGAAGTTACGGTTAATTGTAATGGTTGAGAAACTTGTATCGGGGATTTTTAGATGGGGTTTAGTATTTGCTTGTTCCAACTGTTTTTGGTGGGCATCTGGAATTAATTTTTTGAATAGTTGATCTATTTTTTGAATAAATGGTAGTCCACTTTGATATTTATCATAATTTGTTCGCGTAAAATGTGTTAAACGACAGGGTAGCTTACAGAAATTTTTTGATTCTTCGTAGAATCCGATTGGATTAGATGCAACTTGATTATTGACTTTCATCTTACTTTTTTCAGCGCCATCTTTAACCATATATCCGGTACTCCATTTATTTGTATCTGTTAATATCCGTTTACTCCAATAGGGACCCAATTTGTCTATTGGGCCCGCCGAAGCCCCACGACCTCTACTTGGTTTAGCTAAATCTTTATAAGAATCCCATCCGTTCTTCACTAAAATATTGGGGATACATTCTCTCCGAAACTTCAAAAGAAGATGTTCTTCACCATCATCACCGATATAATATACATCCGTGTTTTCCCGGATCACTGGATGTTTTAAAAATGATTCCTCTATCCAGTTCCCTTCTAATTGACTTGTTTCTTCATCGGTTAGACATTTTTTTACAACTATTTTTCTCGGTCTCCCCATGTGAATAATCTTATTACTTAAATGAAAGAAAAAAAAATAATAAAACGATGTCACTTTTTATTTTTTGAGATATACTTCTTTATAATAATAATAAGCGGCAATCGCAACAACAATACACAAAATAATTAATAGATGGTCATTGGTATCACCAACATCCTTTTTAATATCATACATATCGGTATATATTTGATATACCTCTGAATAGGAATACGCCTTTTTACCATCTTTAAGATTTACCTCGTTATGGATATCAATCAACCATTCAATTAAATCTTCTCGGCTATCTAATCTGATTGGAATACTTTCAAAATTTCCACCATAATGTTCGCGACAGGTTGGACACGGTAACACGTTTTTTAGAGAATTAAAAAACGTAAAGTATTTTTGTTTATCTAGATCGGTTGGATTTTCGGGGTATTGGAATGTAATTGAATGTAGAAATTTCCACGCAGGGGGTCCCCAGATATTCGGTTCCATTTTTAACTTTATAACATATATTATTTAAGCAAAAAATCCTAATCAATAGTATGGAACAGTATTGCAATAATTGTGGTAATTATGGACATATTTATGGAAGTTGTAGACATCCTATCTTAAGTTATGGTGTTATTTTATATCAAATAGACGAAGAAAAGATTCCACGGATAGTGATGATTGAAAGAAAAGATTCATTATCCTTCATTGAATTTATTCGTGGTAAATATAAAACCCCCTCTAATCGTGGTTATATTGAATTATTGATCTCTCGTATGACAGAAGAAGAAAAAGAAAAATTGCTCACAAATTCATTTGATGAATTATGGATCAACTTATGGATTCATATTGACAATGTAAATCAACGAATTAAAAAAGAATACATACAAAGTAAAGAGATTTTTGAAAAGCTTAAAAAGGGGGTTGTTTTTCACAATCAATTTCATAGTTTAGAAACCATTATTCAAAACTCTTCCAAAAACTATACAATGAATGAATGGGAACTACCGAAAGGGAGAAGGTCTGGATATGAAAATAACAAAGACTGTGCAATTAGAGAGTTTAATGAAGAAACAAATATCAAACCGGGCCAATACAAAATTATTAAAAATATGATACCATTAATAGAAGAATATAGGGGGATTAATAAGGTTCGGTATAAACATATTTATTACATCGGTCAAATTATGGAACAAATAATATTGAATGTTGATCCAGAGAATAAGGATCAATATACAGAAATTAAAAACATAGCATGGTTAACAGAAAGTGAATGTTATCAAAAAATAAGAGATTATGATGATCATAAAAAGAAAGTAATTAAAAGTTTTTTTGACTTATACCGTGTAATTTACGATGAAAAAAAGATACATCTTAAAATTTAGTAAGATAACTCTTTCACGGCTTTAATGATTGTTTCTTTTGTGCGGTTATGACCTTTTAATTCTTCCATCGTTCCATCCGATTTAACAACCATGTAGGTGGGGAAACCTTTTACTTTTTCGCGGAATTTAGCCATTCCTTCTCCCTTATCATCGGTCATTACAAATGACACAGATGAACCACCACCCGTCTTAACCGATTTATCTTTGACCAACTCTTCAAAATCGGGCATCGCCCTCTTGGAGTGACCACACCACGCACCATATACCATATGAACTTCCAATCCTCCTCCTCCACCAATAGGAGGGTTCATCGCATCGGGTTGTTGTAAGTAATACCCCTGTCCCTTTGGTCCATTTTTATAATCATATTTCTCAAATCCACCCTGGAATGTTGCCGAAGGATAAAAATCTTCTAATTTTGGCTGACCCGTCGGTGCAGGGGGTGCCGGAGGTGCCGGAGGTGCAGGAGGTGCCGGAGGTGCAGGAGGATCTACGACACCATTAATTTGTTTATTGACATTTGACGGGACATTATTAATTTTTTTAAGTTCGTCGGGTTTATCCGGATGATCTAATCCAGTTTTTTCTTTGATCATTAGTTTCATTTTTCCAAAATCGCCACCGACAATACTATCTATGAAGTTTCTATCTTTATAAAGTATAAAAGTAGGAATATTTACTACTTTATTGGCGACAATAAATTCTTTGTTTTCTTCTTCGTCCATAGAAACCTTGTAAAATTTAATTTTATTACTTGGATATTTCGTCGCTAATTCTTCAAACTTCGGAGAAGCCTCCTTACATGGGCCACACCAAGAAGCTCCAAAGTAAATGAGAAGGTGTTCTTTGAGGTCTAGAGTTTCAAAACATTGATCGCCTTTAATGTGTTCCATTTTATTGTTAAAGTAATAAATTATTTATGTATTTTTGACGTACGTATATTTTTATATTAATCTAGATTAATATTATAGTATTTATGGAACGGAAACAACTTCAAAGATATAAAAAACTTGAAAAGAAAACTTTTACAGAATTATATAGTCTTTATTATGAAACAAAGCGCTCTTTTCTTTTGACGGAGGATAAGAAATCATTATATTTGATGAAAATGATTGAAAAAGTGATTGATATTAAGGAGTTAGATGACTCTGAAAAAAAGGAAATCAATAAATCGTATCACCCATACCCTGAATACCATGATCCATTATTCAATACCGAAATATCAAAAAAAGCAGAGTTTTTTCATTGTAAGGGGCTACTTGATTTGGTTGAATTAGAGGAAAAATGTTACCCTACCAATTTTGAATTAGGAAATCATCAAAAATTTTTGAAGAATTTTATCAATAAAAACACCCCCTACAAAGGAATACTTATTTTCCACGGTGTTGGGGTTGGGAAGACGTGTACGGCCACTACCATTAGTAGTTCTTTTATTGATTTGTACAAAAAAGAGGATAAGAAGATAATTTGTTTAGTCTCAAAAAATATCCAACCCAATTGGATGAATACCATTTATGATCCAACGAAAGGTGATAATCAATGCAACGGTGAAACATTCCAAAGTATTATTCATAATATTGATATGAAAGCAAATACATCCGCAAAAGTTAAAAAGTTAATCAAAGAATACTATGAATTTTATGGTTATCAACAGTTTTCCAATAAAGTTAAAAAACTGATAGAGATGAAAAGCGGATTAGTTGGGAAAAAGACAGTTGAAGAAATTGAAAAAATGGTCATTAAAAAATATTTTTCTGATCGGGTGCTGATTATAGATGAAGTCCATAATTTAAGAGATGATAATTTAGATAAGTTTAGTAAAGGTGCGATAAAGTTTTTAGACAAGGTAATCAAATATAGCGATAATTTAAGGGTTGTATTATTATCTGCCACCCCGATGTTTAATAAAGCGACAGAGATTCAATGGTTGCTTAATTTACTTTTGAAAAATGATAAACGACCGACCATCTCAAAACATGAAATATTTGATTCAGAAGATAAACTAACTGAAAGCGGTATTGCGTTATTAAAAAAGAAAACCCGCGGGTATGTATCCTACGTCCGTGGTGAAAATCCAATAACATTCCCAATTAGATTGTATCCCGATGATAATAACGATCCAATGTGCATCAACGGTGGGAAAGGTGGTTGTATGAAGTATCCTGTAACTGATTTTAAAGGAGAACCCTATTCAGCTGATATCTATCAATTCAAATTCTTAAAAATGTACTACAATCAAATGGAAAGTCATCAGTCAACCATTTATGATAATTATAGTGCTTCATTAGCAGATACATTTCAGATGACGGATATGAGAATGGGTGTCCAAATTTCGAATATAGTGTACCCCCCGATAGATGTTCTGATCGGTAAAACTGAAATAACCAATACAAATTTCAGAAAAATGTATGGTGGGGCGGCATTGTTAAACCCCGAGAATGGTATTATGAAAGCCAGTAAGAAGAATATGTTTCGGTATAGCAATTCCTACCGTAAGTATATTCAAGAACCGATCTTTGACATAGAAAATATAGGTGCCATTTCTACAAAAATTAAAAACTTATTGGGAGGGCTTCAGCAATCTAAATCTAATGGAATTATCTTCATCTATACAGAATTCCTTCCCTCGGGAATTTTCCCATTGGCCTTTGCGTTGGAGCATATGGGGTTTGAAAAATATTCGGGTAATATGTTGGATTATCCAGAATGGAAGAAGGGTGAAAAATATACAAAAAAAGAACCAATTGATTATGAATGGGACCCTATTTCGGCGAAGAAAAAGACACCTTTTAAAAGAGCTAAATATATAGTCTTATCGGGAAATAAGAATTTTTCGCCAAATAATGAGGACGAAATTAAAGCGCTAACATCTGAAAGAAATCAAAATGGTGAAAATATTAAAATCGTAATTGGTAATGTTGTGGCCAGCGAAGGACTTGATTTGAAGAATGTCCGAGAAATCCACATACTGGACCCATGGTTTCATTTGTCCCGCATCGAACAAATTATTGGGAGAGGAATACGCTTTTGTTCTCATATTAAACTAGAAAAACCCGAAAGGAATGTGACGGTCTACCTGCATGTAGCCGGTACAAATCCCGAGAAGGAATCTATTGACACATATACATATCGTAAAGCCGAAGAGAAAGCATCTATTATAGGACAAGTAGAAACAGTTTTAAAAGAAAATGCAATTGATTGTTATTTGAACAAACAAATCAATCAAATTAAGAAAAATCAAATTAGACCAATAAACCTTGTATCTAGTCGCGGAGAACAAATAACAAATCACGACGTTCATGATAAAGACTATTCCAAAATATGTTCTTTTGGAGATTGTGGGTTTTCGTGTGATTGCGAAGAAATAAATGAAACTGACATCAATTTTGATACCTTTACTCTTAAGAATTCTAAAGATTTATTTATGCAGGTTAAAAAGGTAGTCGTTGAATTATTTGAAATAACGACATATTATCCGTTAAATGAAATAATTGAAAGAGTATTAGAAACCATTGATACAAATACAAATGTAATTTATTATACGCTTTATGACATGATTGATAATAAAACACCTCTTTGGAACCACCGAAATACCAGTGGATATCTAATCAATAAAAATAATTATTATTTATTCCAACCCCATGATAATAGCGATGAGGCACTTCCGCTGTATTACCGTGGGGACAGTGGGCAGCCCGATCAAATAAAATATATCCAGTTGAAAGACAACCTCTTCACAAAGGATAAGAAGGTAGAACGTGTCTATGGATATGATGAAATATACAACATGATGAAGGTATCATTCAACGAAAACAGTAGTTTTCTAAAAAAATATTCATTTAACACATATATTGATAATTACAAAGGAGGGATTTATCAGGAATATACAATAGATGATTTATCCTATAAAGAAAAAGTTATTCTTATGAAAGATATCCTGAAAGAGTATCTTTTAACCGGTTCAGTGGATGGGTTGTTACGGAACAAAGTTTTTGAATTTTTCAAAGATAATCTTATTTATGAAAAGGATTTAAATTATTATCTTTTAGAGAAAACTAAAAATGTGGTCGGATTTTTCCTATTTAATACGGAGGCATTTTATGCAAAGAAAAAACAGAAACTCAAGGAATTGGACGAAATTGAAAAAGACTTCTCATACTTTATCTTTAAAAACGATGTTTTCTATGAAACAATGGAACTTAATGATGGTCAATTAATTAGGGATTCTATCAAACGTAATTTTTTGAAGAGTAAAAGTAGTTTTGAGATATTAAAAACAGAACCCGTTTGGGGATATCCCTTCAAATTAGAAAATAACAAAACTGTATATAAGTTAGTTGATGAAAAAACAAAGACACCAAATAAACTACCCGGGAGAGTTTTAAGCCAGATTGCAAAGAAAAACAGTGTGAGGGCATATTTGAGAATTTACTTCAAAGAAAATTATAATAAATTAATGGACAATGATCCGGATATTGATAATCAAACCAAAAATTTTCTCTTTTTACTCATTGAAATGATTATTAGAAATAAAGAAAAAAACAGGACAAATGGAAGGCATTCAGTAATTCCATATGATATTGTATTTTTGAAATTTATTGAGTAAATTTGAATATTCTATTTAAACAAAAGTATAATACTATTATATAACATGTCCTACATTAGTGAACAATTGATAACATCTACTTTGATTATAGATCCAAAAGATTTGAATGGTAACATTGATCATATTGTGAGAATTAAATTAAAAGAAAATATTGAAGGTAAATCATATGAATACGGGTACATTGTTGAAGACAGCGTTAGTATTATTCAGAGGAGCATGGGTGTGATTGTTACCAATGGGAAAAAAAGTGAAATAAAGTATCGTATCAAATACAAGGCTACTGTGGTATCTCCTTCCGAAAATGATGAAATGAATATTATTATTAGTAGTATCAATAAGTTGGGTGTAATCGGATACATTCAATTGAATGATGGAGATAAATCGGAGGATTCCCCTATTTTAATAATGGTTCCGAAGGAATATTTTGACTCATCAACTCGTAATTTCAATGATTTGACAGTTGGTCAAAAAATGGACGTAATTACACTGGGTGTAAGATCCAAATTCAATTCTAGCAATATACAGGTGATTGCAAAACCGGTATGATTATTAACTGTGTATGATTATTAACTGTGTTTGATTTAATATGAATTAATATTCCCTTATACTATACTTCCATGGATAATGAAATTCAAAAACAAAGGTATTACATCTACGAAAATATTGATAATTTGAAAGATCACAATCAAATTATCAATTTAATTAAACTGAAAGACTGTAAGTTTACCGAGAATTGTAATGGTATTTTTTTAAACATCAGCGCATTGGATAAAGATATTATTAATATCATTTATAAAATACTCACAAATACGGTAGAATATAAGGAAGAAGGAAACATCATAGCAGACAATCCGATTAAAACGGAAGAAAGCATACATCCGTATACATATACTCAACCACTCCCGGGTTTGGAAAGCTTTCCTCCATTGGATGATCTATTAATGGAAAATTATTCAATCATAGAAAAAGAAATCATAACGTATTCAAAACAATACAATTTATAAATTTGATACTATTTAAATACAAATACCAAAAAGTAAGTACAATGGAATTTATCAAAGAATTTGAAAACAATACAAATCAATATTCAAAGAAGATTAAAGATTCTATCTATCTAGAGAAAGCAAAAAAGATTGATGTTAAAGGATGCGAAGATATTTGTGAAGTTATTATTGGAGCAAATGAAATTGAATATCAAACGATCGGGGAAGTGGGGAAAAATAAATTTATCACAGATAAAAAACTAAATATTGCTTCCGGTGTACCGAAAAACTCAAAGTATGCTAAAAAGCTATCGCAATCATTAATTCAGAATGGATTTCAGGGGATTAATAATTTTTCGTCTATTTTGTATTTGAACGAATTTTACAAAGTAAATTGTATTATTTATAATACAACCACGAAAAAATACTACTCCACAACGGTGAAAAACTACGAACCTCTTTATTGCATCTACCGGAATAATGGATGGTTTCAAGTAAATGATGTAATTGAAGCGGGGAAAACAACATTTTCAGAAGTGAGTGAGTTGAGCACCGTAGTAACCATGGATTATCCATCAATATTTATCTATCAGCAATATTTGGAATCAATTTCTAAATACAAAGCAAAACAACTTGAAGAAATAGCTGTAAAAGAGGGTATCCCGTTAGAGAACGATAACGGTAAGAAGAAAATTAAAAAGGAATTATATGATACTATAAATTTGAAACATTATATCCAAGATATTTAAAAAAAAAAGTATATCAATAATATAATTATGAAACTATTTGAACGTGTGATTGAAAACTATCACACTTATATAAGGCACGCGGTAGTGTTAAAGACAGTTGAATTAGAATGCATTTTCGGTAGTTCTCACAAAAAAAACCCATTGACGAAAAAGGTTTTCCTTGCATTAATTGATAAATGTAAAGAAAATTACCATGTACTGGAAGAAGGATCATCTCTTGACATTCGGAATGAATTCCGTAACAATGTTTCTACCATACGGTGTACCATAGATGGGTTGGATTCTATCAAGCAGTACTGTAAGGACGATACATTAGACAATATCCCCGACGAGAATATTTCATTCCTCCAAAAACAATATTTCAAGGATACTACAAACCCCCAGAAGAAGTTTGCGGCCCTACAAGACGACAACTTTAACGTGCGACTAAATCTGAAAACCGAAAAGAAAATGCAAAAAGGTCATCGGTATGTAAGTAGTTTTCTCTCTGATTTCAAAGATAAAAGGAAGCATTTCCGTTACAAGAAACGAATTAGTTTTTTAACAATTGATAAATTGTTTCGGATTGATTTAACCGTTGTTAAATCAACCGAATATTCCCGGGGAAAATATGATTTTCAAAAATCATTTCGTCGCGCAAACGTTCTAACTAATTATGAACAATATGAAATGGAAATTGAGTATGTTGGATGGAAGCAAAATGTTGGTATTGATGAGATAGATAAGCTGTATACTCATTTCAATGATTTTTACATGCCGGGACCAAGTAAAGAAACACGAGGTAATATTTATGACCCATTGAATCTCGGTATTTCCATCTTCTTGGATGAAGAAGAAGAATTCATAGATGAACCAGAAACAAATTATGAATTTGATTCTCCGAGATATACCGATAATACAATCGTCAAAGATTCAGATAAGGTTGAAAAATATCAACGTTTAATCGGTACGTATGTGAAAATAAAGGATAGTTATTTTGATGAAGTAAACACGGATTTAAAGTTGAGAGATTCACTGAAAGAATATTATGAAAGGGGAGTTCATCTACTACTTGTAAGTGGTTTGAATGAGTACGGTGATTCGGGGGTGGAAGCACACATTGATTTTGTCACCCCAGTAGGTAATTACAAGAGTTTAACTATCCCAGTCAAACACCTATACAACATACCACGTTTTTCAGCAGAACCATCTCTATTAGACGATGAAGACGAAGAAATATCCGAGAGATTACCATCTAAACTACCCGGGGTGGGAGAAGAGAAAGCGATTCAAGAAATTATTCAAAAAGTGGGGGATATATTAGAAAGTCATGTAATAGACATTACCAAATTAATTTATAACAGCGATTCTATTATTTCATATAGATTACGGGAAGATGTTATCAAAAAATATAAAGAATTCACAGAACAACGGGGGAGATATTTTACTTTCATGGCCCCTCAACCGGTGACACTGACATCAGACTATTTGAAATTAAATAATCCACGATCAATACTACGGGATTATGCAGTGACCGAGAAGGCGGATGGGGAAAGGTATCAAATGATAATTATTAATCAAATGGGTTATTTAATTAATTCAAAAGAAAATGTAGTTGATATGAACCTTCATTTTGAGAATTATGAGAATGGTTGGTTATTTGACGGAGAATACATTACTAAAAATAAAGACAATCAAGCGCTTCAATTATACAAGATATTTGATATCTACCTGGATGAAATCAGTAAGGGGAAGGTCATTCCCCAACCAATTCACACATATCCATTTATCTCTCGTAGCCCCGGGGATATTTCAAGGAGTTCTGTACTACAAACGTTTTTCAAAACCATGAAAACAAAGAAAAAGAATAAAGATAATAACTCTATCAATATAGAGTTAAAACAGTATGAATATGGGTATCTATCTAAAAATGGAGATGAAGAGTCATCATCCTATCAAAATTATGAGTTTTCAGAAGATATTACCGGAATCTTTAAAGATTATGAATTAATTTTAAAAAGAGAAAAAGAAGGATATTATGATTATCGTATTGATGGTTTGATTTATCTACCGATTAGATATTCTGTGAGAGGAAGCGTTGAGGGACTTCAATCAAAATTCATCAATGGGACATGGGACTACAATTTCAAATGGAAACCACCCGAAGAAAACACAATTGATTTCTTGGTCAAAGTTAAAAAGAAGGTACAAGATTCAAAAGTGATTGAGTCGGTTGTACCGTTGATAGAAATGGATAATGGTATCAAGGTTATGAATGATTATAAACAAATTGAATTGTATGTTGGGTATGATGAAAGAGACGACGAAACAATTGATTATTGTATGCTTGTTTTGACCGGTCAGGCGAAAAAAAAAGACCACGGAAAAGAAAAAATCAAACCATTTAATCATAATAGCACCGAAGTTGAAAAATACAATACATCCAATATCCCTCTCAAAAATGGGAAAATGATATGTCTAAACCATATAGAGGAGGAAATCAAAGATGGATATTTGGTTGAAATGCGTTTTAATAAAGACGCAAATAATGGATGTTATTGGGAACCTTTAAGGGTTCGTTCTGATAAAAAAAATCCCCAGTATTTCACAGTTGCAAATAATGTATGGTCTACTATTTTGAATCCTATCACAACCGATATGGTTCAAGGAAATTACGATATCAAAACCCTTACGGGTGAAGAAGAAAAAGATAGTGGTAAGTATTATGTTGGAGATAATGATATCATGTATTCTGAATCAAATAAATTACGTAAGTTACATAATTATATTAAGAGTAAATTAATATCAGGTATTTGTAGTAGTTTTAAGAAACCTATTAAAATTATGGATTTATCATTTGGTCAGGGTGGTGACACACAGAAATATATCAATGATAGTTTCAAATGTAGTTTATTTGTGGGCATTGATATTTCATCAAATATCGGCGAAGCCTGTAAACGGTTTTATTCAATCAATAAGAATACAAAGGGGGTTTTATTTAGGGCTGACACTAGTAAGAATATCCGTAATGGTGAATGTTCGTCAATAGAAGGTATTACTGAAAAGGAAAGAATACACACCGAAACAATGGTTTCAATCATCTATGGAGAAAATAAACCAATACCTAAAGAATATCAAACCATTCAAAAAAGATATAACTCTTTGGCCGCCACAGGATTTGACGTGATTAGTTCTCAATTTTCTATGCATTATTACTTTTCCTCAAAGGACACATTCAATGGGTTCTTAACAAACCTACGTGATAATATCAAATCCGGTGGATATTTTATCGGTACGTGTTATGATGGTCAACAGATATTTAGTCATTTTAAAGAAATCAATGATAAAATGAGAAAACGTTGGGATCAAAATGCAGTTGGATCAGATGAATCAGATGAATCAGATGAATCAGATGAATCAGATGAAAAATACGAAGAATACAAAGAGTTTAAATTCACGGATAATCTAGGGAATAAGGTATTTAGCATTGAGAAAAAATATGAGATAGAAGAATTCACATATGAAGAAGAAATGGATGAAAAAATGTTTGGAAATGAGATAGAAGTATTTATGGATTCAATCGGTCAACCAATTATTGAATACCTTGTTAACTTTGAGTTTTTCATTGATGTTATGAAAAAAAATGGATTTGAATTAGTGAACCCAAAAGGCTCAACTACGAATATCTTCCATAATAAATATTATGAAAATAATCTGGGTAAGTTTCATAAAGTAATTGAAAACCTACCCGAGATACGAAAAAACGATCCCGTTTTTAGGAATTTTTATAGTGAGGCATTTGAAATGAATGTTAAATATCAAAACTCCCCCTTGAATATCCTCAGTTCTTTTAATAACTACTTTACCTTTCGGAAAGTATAGATGTATTTAGCAAGGAGAAATCTTTAATCTTTTCAGGCGAGACCCCCATTTCAACCAAATCATTATATTCAATGAACTCAAAATCAATTTTTTCTTTTGCTCCCAATTCAATAAAGTTTTCGTAGTAATCAAGGTAGTTAATTGAATCTAATGAGTTGTAGATTTCAACATTTACCTTTTTTTTAAATTGTAGGAAGACGCTTGATCGCGTTTTCCAAGAACGCCCGATTTTTCTCATTGCCGATTGAAAAGAACAACCCGATATCTCTTTATTGTTGATATTTGTAAGTATGAAGCCTCTCTCCAAACCAAATGTTTCTGATGCAACTGTTCTGTCAACAATGTCGGAAACGAGTATTTCACCACCTTCCTCTTGAAAATAGATCCCCAGGGGACCGTCTCCTTCAAAGAAGGATTCAAAATAGAATCGGTTTTCATTGATATCATTCAAACTCTTTGATTTTCTTATCTCGTTAATAGGAAAATGTTGGTGTATTTCAGGGTAACTTTTTGATTTATTCATCCTACGAGAGGTGTTAATTTTACCATATCATATATTTTTAAAATCAAATTTGGGGTTTTGATAAGTATTTAAAATAATTATCCGTAATGAAAGTATGAAATTATATCGTATTGGTATCCATAAGAAGGACCTTGTGTTTTCAAAAAAGATAGAAAATACAACTGTCTACGGAGGGAAGGAATCCTTGACATTATTGAAGTGTGAGATTGATAAATGCGAAAATCAAAAATGGGAAGGGGCAAAAAAAAAAATCAATCCACATGAATATATTTATACTTCGTCAAAGATTACCAATAACATTTGTAAGGTCTCTCCTATTAGTCGTTCCTATTTTAAACTTCATGAAATGATTAAAAATAACAACCTCTTACAAAACGACTGTTTTTGCGCGTGTGTTGCTGAAGGACCCGGTGGATTCATTCATTGCATTAATCAACTCGCCAAATACGATAAGATAAATATTAAAAAAGTATATGGGATAACATTAATTTCAACTGACCGAAAAATACCTTACTGGAATCAAAACATACTAAATAACAATATGAATGAAATTGTCAATGGAGTAGACAATACCGGTAATCTATATGATTATAAAAATGTTGAATGTTTTATTAATAGGGTTGGGGAAAACAAATGTCACCTTGTTACAGCAGATGGAGGATTTGATTATTCAAGTGATTATAATTCACAAGAAATATCTTCCTATAAATTAATATATAGTGAAATATTCACGGCCCTAAATATCCAGAAAGAAGATGGTACGTTTATCATTAAAGTGTTTGATTTATTCAGCTACAAAACAATACAATTATTATATCTACTCTATAATTGTTATTCGTTGATTGAAATATATAAACCACTCACAAGTCGCTTATCAAATTCGGAAAAATATATCATTTGCTCTGGATTTCGGGAATGTCCCGATAAAGTAAAATCCTTTTTAAAACAATATTATGATAATTGCGAAGAGTTACATATTGATGTTCCGGAGTCATTCATCCAAGAAATAAATGAGTTTAATACCTTATTTGTCGGTTCTCAAATGGAAACGATTAAAGAAATATTAATAATGATAAAAGAAAAGAATGTGTCCGATAAAGAAGGACCATCCTCTGGACAAATAGATAATGCAATCAAATGGTGTAGAGAATACAATCTACCAATCAATGAAAAATGCATTTACTTAAAATGAGTAGTTCGGTTTTATAGAACCGATCTCCATATACGTTTCATTTGATTCACTTGACCCATACACATTTTCAAAGTATTTACCTCCATTAATTGATTTTTCATTGTCATATTCCCATACTTGGTAATTATTTCCCGATACATCATCTATTTTGGTTGATTCAACCGATTGATACACAGTATTTCCACCAATACTGTTTAATACTTGGTTATTTTCTGAATCGGTGATTAATTTCGGGGGAATTAATTGAAGACGGTTATTATAATCACATACTACTCCATTTGTTTCCGTTTTTTTACATCTTTCGGGTAAGACCGTATTTGAATTTGGAGAGGTATTGTCGTGAAAAAATTGATCGTTGTTAAAAAAACCAGCTACATTTATTTTTTCATCTTGCATATCCGACGTATAATATTTAGGATGTTGAGAAACCTCTACATTTGACCACGCGGTTTTCATATTTTCATCAATAAACCTATATTCGGTTGAATCTTCCGGATTAGGAGAAATGAAATCTTTATTCGGACGAATATTGCTATTGTCAACCACTTGTACGGGGTTGTTACGTATGATACTTATGGGATCTTTGTTTCCAGAAAGACCTTTTATTTTAATTGGTGATAAATCATTTATTTTCACTAATGTTTCTTTGATTTTAGCCGGAATGCTTGGAAGTGTATTGATGTCTCCTTCCATATTTTTGACCATATCGGTTGTTTTTTCCAATGTCATTCCTTCTGTCATATTTCGGTTAATCATAAAAATAACAAATAGGATAATTGAAAGTGTCATATAGTTGTTCATTTTAATATAATATATAATATATTATATTAAAAAAACACATTGTTTTTAATATAATTTAAATCATCGGTTTCAAGTGTAAGTGTCATATAGGTGGAATATTCTTTTAATTGAACCAAAACATGATCAATCTCATTTTCGTAGAGGATATATGATTCTTCTTGGCTGACATTGTAGAAATTGTATGGGGTACAGGGTGTTTTTTTTATTTTACGAATTAAATGTTGAGTTTCTTCAGTATAGGTGATAGATATATCTTCTATATAGTTGAATGAACGAGAGTCTTTTGATAAAAGAATACATACATTATTTTCCCAATATTCTTTATACCCCCCTTTCATTGTTAGATTATATTTATCTGATAGTTCTTCTTTTTGAGAGAGATCAATTCTACTATCATATTTATTTTCAGAAAGCATTCTACATACATTGATAACATACATGGTTTCTACTAGGTATTATATGTATCTTTCTAAATACTTAACCAAATGTGTTTTCACTTGTATAGACTACATATAAGAAACCATCTTCATCTTTCTGTTCTTCGTATAACTCTGATAATGTTTTGGAACTCGCAACCAATGAATTATTTACCGTAATAAATATGGCCTCGTGGGACTTTACTTGAATCCTTTTCCGTATTACAAAAGAAAATTGAGACATTGTCATATTCATCGGTACAAGGTATTTGCATTTATCTACTTCGGGGAGAGTACTTTTCATTTCTTTTTGAACGATAATTGGTATTCGGTCTGGATATTTATCCCTCACAGAGATAGCATCATCTCTTCTTTTTTCAAAAGGGTGTTTATTTTTAAAGTTATTCATTTATACTAGGAAATATAAAAATTAAATCATTTATTTAAGGTTTAAATAAAATGAAATATAAAATGAAAGTAGTACGCGTGAAGATTGATGGTACCATGGATGAGTTGGAACTAACCAGTAAGTCCCCCAAGTCATTTTTAAAAACACTTGAAAAATTAGCGATATCAAAAGGTACTTCTTTTTTCAAAGAATTATACCATTGGAATTCCGACGGCAATACATATTATTGCTATGGGTGGTTTGATGGTGAATCAGGGTTTGAAAATAAACACGAATTAATTCCAAATGGGACATCTTCTTTTTTAGAGGAAGATTCGTCTGAAATATTATTATTTGGTGATATTTTTATCAGCTGTTATAAAAATAAAAAGATGATTAATTTAGATATATCAGAATATGGAGAAACATTTGGTATTCTTTGTGGAGGATACGATGATTGCAATTCATCAGATGAAGAAATTGGAGAATATGATGAACCAGATACCGAAGATGAAGAATTTATAGTAGATGATGATGAAGAAATTATATCAAATGAAACTGATTATTCAGAGGAAGAATTAGATGAAGACGACAATGATTATAGTGATTAATGTTTATGCACTACTTACACCATGTTAGCTGCATCCGGGTTAGCCCCCCGGAGCCGGGGCAGGGGCAGGGGCCGGGTCAGCTGCATACACTTCCGACTTCTTCTTCTTCTTCATCTTCTTCACGGTATTGGCAGCGGTCTTGGCGGCGGTCTCCTTCCAATTCTTCCAAAACCTCTGCTTCGGCGCGGTGGAGGCGTCCACCTGCTGCTCCTGCCTATTACGCCTTGCAATCCGCCTCGCGTCGTTCTTTGCAATCTGACCCTTAATAATCGTCTCCCTCTCTCTTAGACTTTCCTGCTGCTGCCGCACCCGCTCTTTTTCCCCCGGTAAGGGGCGCTTACTCTCATACCGAACCTCCGATACACCCCTAGATGGGATATTCACTTTATCAATCCAGTTATTGATAAATGTAATGTTGTGTTCTTGAAGTTTTTGTTTTTTTTCCGGTCGTTTCAAAAGACCATCATCAATAATATCGTATTGTTTATTTATATAATCATTGGATAGTCCCACAAGTTCGTTTTTCAATCTATCCCCACGTTTTCGTCTGGCCGCCGCCAATTTCTGTGTATTCTTCTCCGATAAAAATCCCGGCTCCGTGCGCTCCGTGCTGGACACCTGCTGCTGCTGGATCGTCGGCGCCGGGGACGAGGCGCGCCGTGGGGGCGGGGACGAGGCGCGCCGTGGGGCCGGCGTGCGGGGTGGCGTTTCGGGTAGCTTGCGCGGCTCGGGCTTGGCCTCGGGCTCGGGCTCTTCATCATCGGAGGAGTCTGACGAGCTTCCCAAATCGGAATCCAGCTCCAGCTCCGGCTCCGGCTCCAGCGCCGACCCCGGCTCCAGCCCCAGCTCCGGCACCTGCTCCGGCTCCGGCTCCGCTGGAGGCCTTAATACTTCCCACTCGCTCTCAAACGGAGTACTCTTC
>Ga0114997_10000896_pt1 | contig 24802 bp, 24 predicted proteins | sample ArcticOcean_MG_C_2_FD_87045 | JGI IMG/M metagenome (GOLD analysis project Ga0114997, IMG submission 87045) | Marine microbial communities from western Arctic Ocean - ArcticOcean_MG_CB4_136 | ecosystem: Environmental > Aquatic > Marine > Oceanic | place: Arctic Ocean: Canada Basin | collected... | reverse complement strand
GTTACCACTAGCATGGTATACATTACATAAAAAAGAAACTGCATGACTATTGCCATCAAGGCTTGGCTCCAATACTGAGGAGGATGCTGGTAGGATAAGTTTGCTTCCTTCCACATCTTCATAACCTTTAAGTGTGATTGCTGTTGGTGTTCCTGTATTCGTTGTACACTTAATGCGAATGAGTTGAATGTTACCTGTGTATTTGGATGCCCTCTTAATTGCTTGCTGACTACTACCATCCCTAACATTATTGAGATTAATCTCAACTTTATTGGCAATGTCGTAAGTTGTGTTTGCATTAATAGTTAATCCTTCTTTGACCACACGGTGTATAAAATGTCCTGATTTTCCCATCGTCTTCTCCTACTGGGGTTCTTTCTATAACTACTCTATTTTTTTCCTTTTCTAGAGCTATTTTTTGTTTTCTTTCTTTTCGCTATTCTTCCATTCTTTTTTCTAGCAGTAACTGAAAGCTTTTGTCCTGCCTGTCTGTTCTTCTTTCTAGATACAACTCGTAGGTTGCTTCGTTTATTACTACCACCTTTAGAAAGAGGACGCTTGTGGTCGACTTCTTTGTTATCACCTTTTTGTACCTTTCCTTCTCTTTCCATGATACGACGAGCTTGATTGCGTGCAGCTCTAGCCTTCTTTGCTTTTCGAGAAGAATGATACTTCTTATAGATTTTTTTATAGTCTCTTTTCACAAGCGTCCCCTTATAGATTACCTATTATTTTTCATACTTCTTTAATTGTTCTTGTAATCTGCGTTGTGATTCTTTCACTGCACGATACTCAATTTGAAGTTCTTTTGGAAGTTTATTCATCCTCTTTCTGAGGAACATGTACTGCATTACATCAATGTAACCACCTGGTTCTTGTGCACTTTTTAAGTCCACATTTGCCGGCAACTTATCTGGATTTGCCAAGTAGTAAGCATAGATGTAATCATTAAAACCTCTAGTTGTACCAATGTTGGCTCCTAGTAAGTTATCAAATAGATACTGATTGTATCCTTCTTTACTTCTGAATCTAAATTGTCTATCACCAAATGTTGCTCCACCAGTAACCCTATCCATAGGTTTAACTTCAATGTCATACCTATCGAAGAAGTATGCAGCAGGTTGTCCACCAGCAGCAGCTCCAGTAATAAATGACATAGGATTCATACTATAGAACTGATAACCATAAGAACCTTCTTGCATTGCTAACACCTGTTTGGCAGGTACACCTTTCTTATAGTCAGCATCAAGTTGTCTAGCAAAGTCAATCATTGGAAAGTAGAAGAAGTCAGCCATACCTTCAATTGCTCTAGTTACACCATCTTCTGGCATTCTAAGTTTACCAGCCTCTTGTGAACGAGTGTATGCTTCAGCACCAAAGCCAACTAGATTTGACATAACTGCAATGTTTGAGATGTAAGGACTTCGAACATAAGAATTGTATGCAGTTCCATCATCAAATGGTTGTGCCCATACATACTGCATACTCTTGTCTCCATCGTAGTTCCATGCACCTACCTGCCTCGATAGGTTTCTATGATAGTTTGCCATCGCACTTACTCTTAAAACTCCCTTAGGGGTTGCTAGTGCTCTTAGTAATTCGGCTGAAGATACTGCAGTAAATGATAGAAACAATGCACTTTTTAAGAATCCACTCTTCATCCATGATGGCATAGAACCATAGTCTAAGAATGTTTCTCTTGCTATTTTTGCAGCAACTTCAGCACTATCACCATTCTGTAGTGATTTGATAAATGCAGCTTCTCTAAAACTTCTGTCAGTTTCATCAGCCCATCTCATAAAAGGTGAACTAGTACCACTCAAAGGTTTTCTTATCTCAGCTGCAGCAGATGCTGTATCAGTTGTAATTCTTCTACCAAATGATGCCATACCAGCAAGATGGTCTTTAAGTAGTTTAGCATTAACTGGAGCACCAGCACCTGGAACACCTCTTGTGAATCTATTCCATCCAGCAGCAATTGATTCTAAGTCTCTATAAAATGAGTCACCTAAGTTTATACCTGCATTTGAGATACCAAGATTCTGTGTATTGAATAGGTTGTATGCTTCTTTGTATGAGTATCTGGTACCAGGTAGAAGCTTCTCTGGATACAATGCGTTCATGTATCTAAGTTGCCTATAAGGTGTGATTCCAAATACATTCTTAGCAGTCTGGCCAATCGCATTTAATACATACTTTGGATTGGTAACATAAGCAATAAGTGAAGCGGTAAGTAAGTTTTCTGCATGGTATGGAATGTTTGGTAAATACTTACCACCTAGCATACCTGTTACAAATGTTCTTCTTAATCCGTTAGCATAGTGATTAATCATGTCAGTTGCGTATTGACCAGCATCACCTTTCTTTGCAAGTGCCGCCATGTTTCTATTTAAGTTTGTACTAGCTGGACTACCAAAAGCCTGAAGGAATGTATCGATTGCATCTGATTCCATCTTACTTAAAGGTATCATGTCTTGGCCAACTCTAACTGGTTCTACACCAGATGCAGCATCACCAAGTAGATTAACTTCTCTTGACGAATTTATACTGTATCCCCATCTATCTAATAATTCTTGTGATGATACATTGTATCTCATTGCATTTGCTTCGAAGTAATTACCTATTCGCATTGATGCACCATCATCTAGTTTCTGGATAAGAGCAAGTGGGTCACTAGTGCTAATAGGAAAACCATGTTTATTCATCAATACATTAATCTCATTTGGTGTCATGTCGTAGTATGTTTTACCACTTGCCAATCTTGTGGACACTAAGTCTTGAATAAGTTCTGGGTATTTATCTGCTCTTTCACCCACAAGATTCAATGCTCTTACATTTGTTTGTATGTCCATTGCCATAGGTTGAGAACCAAAGGTTTGTCTTAAGTTTCTATTGATGATTGCTTTCATCTCTGTCTGAACCATAGTAGCAGTCATTACATCTTGTAGTCTTCTTGGAGTACCTTTTATCATCTCTGGAAAATTCTTTTCTATTATCTGAATTGCTTCAGCTACATTGGCCATACCAGTATCTGTTGCTTGACCTATTGTCTTAAGACTATAACCTGCTAGTTCAGCGTTGGTGTCTATTAAGGCTTGAACAGGTTTTCTTTGGAGTGCAGGACCAAAGTATAGTTTCAGAATCTGTTGTCTCTGGAGTGCGATACCAGCTTTATTTGCAATTTGTGATTCTTCTAATGTAGTTTTAGCAATTGCAGTTTTCATCTGTTCTGCTGTGAAACCAGCAATGTCACCCATAGAGTAACCACCTCTCTGTAGTTTCATTACTATCTGATAAGTCATTCCAGTCTGACCACCTACTGAAAGTCTACTTAAGTTTGTCATTGGTAAGTTTAAGTTATCCAGTACATTTGGCATACCCAGTATACCTCTTAATTCTCTACTTACATTTGCAAATGCAGCTGGCATAACTCTTTCTAATCTACTGATTTCCGCTTCAGTTCCATCCTTAAACAATTTAGTCATTGCACGATTAGTGTCTATTTGTGCACCAGGTATTACAGGTTTGCCCAGAACCTTACTTGTTTGTTTACTTATAAAGTTCTGTAGCTTCGTTGGAACAAAGCTCTGGTAAGCAACATCGATAACTCTAGAGCCATCTACTAGTGGATTCTCAATTCTTCTTTCTACTGGTATTGTTGCATCACCCAATACATCAGCCGAAGTTGGATTGAATGCACCACTTCCTCTTCGTAGTGCTTCATCACCTTTTACAAATGATTCAGTCATACGATTTGTAAGATAAGAAAACTCATAAACATTTACATTTTCACCAGCATTAACTTTTGCTAGTATTGAGTTTAAGTAGTTATCTCTTACTTGGAATGTTGTAGTAATTTCAGAAGGGTCTACTTTAATTAATGTTCCTGTATCATCTATCGAATCAATAAGACGATTATTACCAGCAGCATCTGTGAAGTGTTCTATGATTGCTTTGTTATTCTTTTGTAACCATGATTGTGATACAACCATTCGGTCTGTAAGCATAACATAGTCACCTAAGTATGAACCAGCCATAACATCCATGACTTCGTCTCTTATTCTTGTCTTTGCTAAACCCTTTACTAAGTCATCAGTAGTTGCACTTAATGCTTCAGTTGCACCCATTGCAATCAATCTACTATCTTCAGTTTTGGCCAATGATGATAACAAAGTTTTGGCAGCATCAGGACTTAAAATGTGTGCCATTGCATGACTTCGAGAACTTATAACACCTGCTTGTAATGCATCATCTAAAAGTTTAGCACCATCTCCTGGTCCAGCCTGAATTGCATAAGCAGTCATCTGGTCACTTACTTCATCTGCAATCTTTGCCTTAGGTGTCATTGATGAGTCTAGTAATTCATCCAAAAATTTAGGTTGTAGAGTATCTGCTATGAGTTGTCCATCTGGTGTGTTTTTAGCAACTTTACTTGCTTTAGCCAAAATAGCATAGTTTGGTAAACTTCTACCTAGTGTATTCAATCCAATCGCACTTTGTTTAACTAGAGGATAGAGTGGATTACCTCCTGATAGTGCAAAGTCACCAGCAATCTCAAGACCTTTTGCTATTCCTTTTTGTGCTTTTGGTCCTGCTTTTGTAAGTCTTGCTGCACCTTTTCCTAGTTTACCAGTGATTCCAACACCTTTAACAATACCAACTGGCATAAGTATTTCAGCAAATGTACCAGCACCTACAAGAAAATCTCTACTTACTCCTTCTGAAGAACCATCAATAAGGCCAAAGAGCATACTATCTAATTGTCCTACATCATTACCAAGACCACGCATTGTTGCAGTTTCAATCATGATTTCTCGTAAGTAGGCATCAGCCATACCGGTAACACCAGTTGCATCTTCTGTAAGTTCTACTCTTTTTGCCGGTAGAATTGTATCTACTTCATCTACATCTTGTTTTCTTTCAATAAGTCCTATGTTTTCTAAACCACTCATTGCTGGATTGATAACTGCTCTGAAAGGTAAGTTTAAGTCTCGTACTATTGCCATACCCATAGATTCTGTTATAGCGTCTTCATCATCAATTATGCCGGCTCTAACATACCTTGCTCTAGCATCAGCATCCCATCTTGTACTTGTTGCACCTTCTAGTAAGAATGATAGTGTATCCATGCTTCTTTCAATGTAGCCTTGTGATTCCATACCATCTAGTAAGCCAAACTCTGCAAGTAGTGTTTCTTCTCTTGGTGTTTTCTTTCCAGCACCAGATTCTATTCTATCTTCTGGAAAGCCATAGACATCTGAGATTGTATCTCTTACAATTCTTCTAGCTGAATTATCTACACCTCTATTTATTTCTAACATCTGGTCATTATCAGCACCAATGAGAGAAAACATAGTTGCATCTTCCATCTCAGCAACACCTTCACCAATTTGTCCAGTTAGGATTTGCTGACGAATCATGTCTTCATAAGTTTCAAAGAATAGTTTAGTTGCTGCTTCTGATGTGATACCTTCTGATTCTTGTAAGTTTGCAATCTGGTCTAGTACTTCACTTTGTCGCATGCTTCTTTGTGCGCGCACAGTTCTTGTTTGGTCACCAGTTGTTAGAATCTGAGGTGATAGTGCTTCTTTAACAACTTGACCGGTAGTCATTTCTGATTGTAATTCTGGATTTCTTTGTAGTTGTCCAGGTGATACTGGTGTAGGTGTTACTTCATAAGGTGTAACACTTCTAGGTTTTCTAGCCGGTTCTAGTTTGAATACTTCTCTTTTTGCTTTGCTTTGTGCAGTTTCTACACCAGCTAACTTGCCTTGTGTGTATGTCATAAGGCCACCGACATAGTTACCATAATTAGCATCAGCCATGTCTGGTTCGCTAGTATTGAACTTGTCATCATACTCAAACTTAAATTGTTTGGCAAGCATGTCTTTATCTGGAAACCCTTCTGACTTAAAACGGTCAATAGCTGAAAGATAGACTTCTTTAGACTTATCATCTAAGAGTCCTTCTATTTCTATAATCATACCCGCTTGGTCTATTGCTTTTATTCTATCAATAGTCTCTTGGGGTATTCCTGGTTCTGTTCCACCTAGATTTTCCATACCAGGAATGTATCTATCAACTGACGGTGGTGGTTCAATAACTTCTGGTTTGAAAGAGTCTTGTAACTCCATCTCACCTAGTTTATTATTATAGAACGAATTTGCTCTAGTACCGCCATCTTTCGTGTCTCTATCAAAGAGGTCGTTGTATAATAGTAATTCATCTTCTTCAAATACAGTTGTATCATTAGGTGCTGGTGCTGCCATCTACTTCTCCAGTTCTTTTGTTTTAACTTCATAGCCTTTTAATGCTTCGTCCAACATTGCTTGATTCAGCTTTTTTGTTGGTATTGGATTCCCATCTTTACCAACAAACACAAACGCAGGCTTGTTATCTGTATTATAACCTGTTATTTGGTAATTATAAGTATTCTTGTCAACAACATTTGTGCCTATAGGTAAGTATAGAGGATTGACTGAATCTACTGCAGTTGGAATGCTTGTTTGTATTCCACCACTTTCATCAAACTCTACATCTGCTCTACTTGGTTGTCCGTTTAGAGGTTGTCCACCGCTTTCATCAAACTCGACATCTTCTCTACTAGGAATTTCATCTTCTTGTATAACTCGTTCAGTATTAGGATTGACTTTTCGTGTTATTCTATTACTGAATAACTCATCAAATCCACCCATGTCAACTCCACCTTGAAGTTTATTTAGAAGTTCTGAGAATGCACCTTGCTTAGCTTCTTCAACTAATGGGTCTCTCTCGTCTGTTTCTATTTCTTTTAGTTTTTCTAGTTTTGCTGCTCTGTCTTCTAAGCGTGTTGTTGCTTTAGGTTGCTCTGCAGCGTATGTTCTAAATGCTAAACCAAAACCTGTTTCTATAACTTCTTGTATGTCATCTTCAGCAACACCTTCTCTCTTTGCAAAGTCTCTAGCGAACTGAATCATGTTAGTATCTCGGCCTGTTTTCTTTTCTTCTAAGATTTGTGCGGCCAAACGAATTACTGTGTCTTCACTATCAATACTTAAAGCACCAATTCTTTTATCTTTTGGGTCTAAACCACTTAAACCTGAATAGATGAGTTTTGCTTTTGGACTAAGTGATTGAATAACTTGTTGTTGTGCATAAGATTCTTTGTCTTGTTTGCTCATTGGTGCGAACTGATTGGTATAGATTTCTCTACCTCTTTCAACCAAGTTTTCTAGATTAATTTCATCACCATAAGTTTCAGAGATGGTATTCATTAACGCATCAGCTTTATCTGAATAAGCATCACCTTTTGCATTATCAGCAGCAATCTTACCTTTCAAGTCTCGTAAGTCATCACCCGAAACTGTTCTACCAATCTTTTTAGTTCTTGCTTCGTATTCATCCATCTTCAAGTCTGTATCTGACATTAACATTTTAGCAGGTGTAATACCTAATGATGTACCAATGTCAGTTCTTGCTTTTGAAGCATCGAATGGTTTAGATAGAGATTTTGCTTGTGATGCAGCTTGTGCGAATAGTGCTTTACCAATAACAATTCTTTGTAGTTCTGAAGAACCTACTTGACCTACTGTAGATAGTGACCTGGTTAAAGCCTTGTTTCCAGAAGAACCAGAACGCATGTCTGCTCTCATTGCTTCACCTAAACCAGTTACATCAACACGAGAGATGTCAAATGCACCCTCAACTGCTCTTGCTTCTTTATCTAGTCTGTCTTGTATTTGTTTATCGACTGAATGTTCTAGTTTGTAGAAAGTTACTAATTGTGAGAACTCACTACCAGTATTTGCTTTCTTTAAGTCACTTGCACGCTTTTCGTAGAACTCAATCAATTGCATTTTTGTCTTAAGTTCTTGTTGTGCTAAGTTAAAAGAATACTCTAATCGTTGTTGATGCGACATTAAGTAAGCATCTTGATACATGTTTCTGTATCGTGCTTGTGCACTTTGTGGTGTTGGTGGCATTAGAATGTCTCCAGTAGTTGTAGGTCTTCCGGTGTTAAGTATAAACCTGATGACTGATTTCTAGGAGTAGCCATGTTTGAAAATGCTTGTTGTTGTAAGTAAGCATCAGAAGCTCCACCAACACCTTGTCCTATGAACTGATAGATTGCAGTAGACTTCATTGCATCAGCTGCATCAGATTGTGCGCCTAATTTCATAAGTTCAACTTCTTGTGCTTTCGCTGTACGAAGGTCTGCTTCTGCTAACTTAGCACCGGCTTCTTGTTGGATTTTTCTTTGTTTATCATCCATAGCCATTGCTGCGTTAAAAGCTTGACCAGCACCACCAGCAGGACCAATTAGCGCTTGTTGCCTTTGCATTGATTCTTTTGCTTGTGCTTGAACAGGGTCTAGAATTAATTGTGAGAATTGCGACCTTTCATTATCTGTAAGGCCAAGCGCATTCATCTCTTCCATTCGCTGTAGTTCTTTTAATCTCTTTTCTTGTTCTTCACCCATCAAGGCTTTACCTTGTGCGTATTGTCCGGCTGCGGCTCCTACACCTTTTGCTAGACCACCGCCTAAAGCTATGAGGGCCGCTGTTGTTAATGCTGTTACTGGCATAAGTATCTCCTATTTATTACACTATTTTTTTCATTTATGTTCGGTAGTAGCACTGAACAGAGTATGAGTAGAATTTGAGACTTACAGCTCGTAAGTCTGACCTTGTTGCGAGATAGATTGTATGGTATCCTGCTGACACAGTTGGAAAAACTGTATGAACTTGATAGAATCTTCTCCTATAAAACCCAGGAATGTCTGCACCGGCACCGGATGAGACTAGTGGGTCATCTTCTTTACTTAATAACATTTGACTATAGTTATTGTTTGCTGATGAGAATGTATCCAAGTAACATGCCAATGCTGCACCATCAGTTCCACCATTGATTGGAAGACCTCTTGGACTAATTGATGCAGTAAACATTACATCAGCTTCTTCTTCTAAGTAAAAACTTATACCAGCACCAGGTACTGCTTGAGGTGGTGCTGAACCAGCAATGTCTGCAACAAAGATACCGGCATAACCTGGATGAAAGGTTGGTAAATCACTCATACTTGGACCTTGATACAGACCACTCAACATTTCATTGTGGTTATCTGTAGGAAAGTATAGTCCTTTCATAAAGTGCTTTGATTGAGCAAATGGTGCTGTAGTTTGTATGTCACCAACAGCCATTCCACCATTAACATAGTCTTTTACTGCTTCCAAGTTTTCATGCATCTTTGCTGCTTCAATCTTAGTATTTGTAGTGAATGTGTTTGGTATAGTTAAAGCCATTATGCCACCTGCGTTCTATGTATTATTACTGAACTTTGAATTCTTTCAATGTGTATTGCACCGTTAACGCCGTATTGAGGTATTGGGTCACCAGATGCGTTAACTCTAGATGGGTCACAAGGTTCTGATTCCAAGAATAAACCTGCATTCATTGGTGAACCGGTACCGCTTGTATTTCCATGTATTCGCCAATAACCTGATACATACAATTGTATTCCGAATAGTCTCTTACCAGCAGCAACATTGTCTGCTACCTTGAATTGGAAAGAGTTTGCAAACATTTGAGGTCCACCAAGTTGTCCGTTTGTAGTTCCACCAGTAGAAGCACCTGAATTAATCATCAAGAAAGGTGATGTTGAAACATTAGATGCTGAAAAGAATACATCTGGTACAACCAAAACATGGTCAAAACGAATGTCATCAAAGTCTGCAAACCAAGCATTAGGACTGGGTATACCAGCAGCAATTGCTAAAGGGTCAAAGAAGTTATTACCAGTTGTAATCAGTCCTGCAGTTTTTGCATCAGTAAAGTCTGCATCATTCAATGCATTTGATGTAACATTAAACTTAGGGTAGATACACCAACACCATTCACCTACTCCTGAACCGTAAGGGTATGTAGCGCCTGTTCCACCATCTTTTGTGGTAGTATCTATAAGGTAGTTTACTAAGTTCGCTATAGGTGCGTTAGGGACATTTGCATGAACTGTAACATTATGATTAACTCTTACCAATTCCCCTCCTGTAAATAATTCACCAGATAAGCCATTCACTGTCATCTTGGTACCATGTGAAGCTAATGTGTTTGTATTACCTGCAGCATCATGATTAATTGCACTTTCTTTGTATGTATTAACATCTACTGATGCTGAATTATACCGCGCACCAGCAGCAACAGTTGTACCAGTTCCAATTTGGTATCCATTGTTAAGTCTATTTACTTCTAGAACTGTGAGGTTTTCTGATAGGTTTCTTCTATCTATTCCTTCAGCTCTTATGTTTCCTTCGTTAATTTTTAGAAGGTTACCTAGTGAACCTTCCAAAGCCCCGTTATTGGCATTTACTTCAGCTGCCGATACTGTTCCATTGTTTGGATAAAAAGTTTGTAGTTTTACAGTTCCCATCGTCTTCTCCTATCTGTAATAATTGTGCATGTATAATTGTCCACCAAACCAGTTTAGCATAACTTGGGAGTCATCCTCGTTTGTTTTAGATGGTACTCTTAAACCAATTGAAACCAAGTTATCTCCTTTCGAGATAGGAATCATTGTTGTGATGTTAGTGGTAAAGAAAGGTTGACAAATTGCTGCGCTTTCATAAACTATTATACCGTTAACTTTCATAATCCATTGGTATCTTCTTCTGTTTACTGTTGTAGTTGTAAAGTTTTTATAGTATGACCAATACATAGGCATCCATACATTGCATCTCCATTGTAGATGTAACATACCTTCTTCACACGCTGTAGTTGTTTCAGCAACTGTGAAGATGCCACCACCTTCTAGAATAGGTTCTCTACTATAACCCAATCCAGTAATTCTATTACCTCTTGTATTAGTATTTGAATAAGGTGCACCATACTTAGCATCTTGAATGTTATTTACTTCAGGATTACTCTGGTCGTCTAGCAATGTAGCTTTGCCAAGAGCTTGAGAAACCACGGAAGAATTCCCAATGCAATCTGATGGTAAGTTTTCTCGGTCCATACCTCCATTGACGACTGCTGCGTAGTTCGCGTAAACTGCGTCCACTTGCCGTGATTGAACGATTGTTTTTGTTTCTATTCTGTCTTTTGTCCATCTGTATCCCATTATTTTCTCTTGCCTCCAATGGTTTTTGTCTCATCGAGTGTGTATTCAACTTGGTAACCAATAAACTCTATTTGGCTTATAGTATCAAATTGGAATGCAAATTCCGAACATGCCATGTTAGCGACATCAACTCTTATTTGTGTTAGTAGTTTATCTTGCCAATTCACTTTATCCCATTTGTATGTATCAGAATCATAAACCGGTTGGTCTTTGTGGTCCGGTCTTTGCATTAGTACTGTAGGACATGTTACACCGTTTGCCCATTCTCTATCCTTATAAACTGTAACATCCAATGATGCATCACCAGTTGTAAGTGCTAGAATGTATACATACTTTACATGTTTCTTGTTTGCAACAAATCCAAAATCATGCCAAGCACTTCTAAAAGAACTGAGTATGTCAGGGCCTTCAACAATGTTTGGTACTATTCCAAATGAATAACCTTCTTTGTGTATACCACTGATTACAAATAGTCCACCTTTTGCTACTGTGCCATTCACTCTAGGATTTGGGTACCCTGTATACACATTGTTGTCATCATAACCACAAATAAAGTTACCATCTTTATCAGTTGTTATACACTTAACAGGGAATCCACCTCTTTCAGACCAGTTGCCAGAATCTACATGATAGCAGATACCTTTGTTTAAGAAGGTCTGACCATCAATTGTAAAATAGTAATGAAGTTCTCTTTCCTTCTGAGAATAAGCACCAACAGCAGCAGGTAGCTTGTCTCTACTTGCCCTATCGAAAAACTCTTGTATTGGACTACTTATCTTTTCTAACGACAAGTTAGCTCCCCCATCAAGTCCGCCCTTTAATACATAACATCCATCTTGTGATAAGAATGAAAGACCAAAGTTAGGTATTGGGACTATAGTTTGAGGTGAAAGTGTACCAACTCCTTGTATGAAAGGAATCAATTCAAAGCCTGCTACGGAATTACCCCGTACCAAGTCAATTGCATTCTCTCTGAATACGACCAGTGAGTTATAGTATGGTGCTAAACCTGTTATGTCTCCACCTTCTCTTGTTCCTACTTCAAAAAAGTTTTGTGCTTTGTAGGTATCAGGTTGTAATGGAGTTGAAAAGAATAATCTTGTAGGGTCAGCTTCACCACCATCTATAAAAAGACAGTTCTTAAAAGTTGCTGTAAACCTACATGAAGGTGAAGGCATTAACACAGAATCTGTAATTCCTGGTGCTTCTGCGCCTAGTTGTGTATCTGTAAAGAAGTCAGTTATAGTATCAGAAGCATTCTCATTTAATTGTCTTAAAAAGAAATACTGATTTGCACCATTCTTTGTTCTATAGATTCTTCTAGCAAGTGTTCCGTTTGGTCCTCTTGGTATGTCAATAATAAAACCAGTCTTTGGAACACCACTAGTACCGCCTCTAGTAACTGATACTGAGGTGTATGTAATTTCATTTGATGATTGACTAAGTGGCGATTCAGAACCTGCTTCATTCACAAAACTTACTTTGTATGTGTATCTACTCTCTTCAGCTGCTGTGCCACTTGTAACACCTCTATACACAGAATCATTTGCTTTCCAGATTTGGTCATTGATTATAGAATCAGAAGCATCTAAGAATGTCTTTGGTACTGAATCAGGTTGACCAACACCTCTAATTGTAGGAGTGCCGGGTAATTGTCTCCAACCTAAGTCAAATAGTCTATCACCTCTTGGACTTCCTCCACCAGTGCCTCTATACTTAATAGGACCATCTAGTCCGTTTGTAATGATTACATAGCGACCATAAGGTTCGTATGATGTATGAGGTTCTGTAGCAGTTGGTTTCTTTCTATCTGATTGTAGTAAGTCAATTCCTTCAGATGAACCATTGATAACTTGTAATCTACCGTTTGTTTCAAATAGTATTGTTTGTCTAGCACCAGAGTGTTGTTGAAAGCAATAGACTGAATCTACTTCTCGCTGTGCTGCACCACCAAAAGAACCAAAGTTTGTTTGATTACTAAAGTACTTTTCAAAGCCTAGATTAGTGCACCAAGCTTTTGTTTTAGGGTCATACCTAAAGTTAGTCAATCGGTTAGCAGACTGATAAGGTGCTGGTATTCCAATGAATAGTCCTTCTTGAGGATTGATTGTTAATTTACCTGGAGTTTTCATCTACATCTTCCCACTTATAATGACTTACTTGCATAAGGCCTGTTCTAGGGTCACATAATGTTGCTAGCATTAGAGTCCGCTCACTTACAGTTACAGGTACTTCAAACCAGAAGTTATTGCCTTCTCCATCTGATTGTGTTTGTGCGTCATTTAATTTGTTCTTCATCTCCGGCACAAAGGTTTCCCATTGCTCCATTATGTCATCTATGTTATGCTTAATGATTTCGTCTTCTTCTGCAGTCATTAGTTCCTCTTTATTAATTTGTATCTTATAGTTATACACTTAGCCAAGATGAGTCAGTGTTCTGTATGGTCGTATTCGAATAGGTCCCTGTCTCATGTTGCTTTTGATGTAATAAGAGCTTCTTTGTGTAAGATGCTTTTCTTCTATTTTCTGTAATTCCTTATCAGCCTTTCGCTTGTATAAGATTGACTTCTCATCATTATCATGTTTAACCATTGCTTCTTCAATAGCTCTATACACTATGTAACGATGTGTATCTATAGGACTCTTTGGTTGGTCAAAGTCATCCTGTAGTTCTGCAGGTATGGAAACATAGCGAACTCTAATGGGTGTCTCTGCAGCTGGTCTAGGGTATAATCTGATACGCCATCTACTAGTTGTAGGATGATGTAAACGAGGAATAGTTCGTAACTTAGCTATAGTATCTATTGCTAGTTCTGCTTGAGGCCATGCAACTTGTATAGTTGTATCATCTACAATAAAGCCAGGAAATTGCTTAGAACCTTGATTTCCGTATGAATTGAACCAGATGTCACCCATGTCTCTAAAAAAGTCTTCTTGGAATGTAGAAAGATTCAAACCTGCAATTGACTTAAGTCGTACATAGAATCGTTTTCTAAGGCCTCTTATACCAAGAGTCGTTGTATCTATCGTATTGAATCTTGGAACATTGTTACCTTCGCCTATGACTAACTCTTGAGGGTCAGATAGAGGGCCTTCGATACCATGCCATACATAAGCACACTTAAACTCATAAGTTCCAGATGGCCAACCAGGTGTACCTGAAACTGTATCAACATGAAAGTCTTTACCAGCACGAGGTACAAAATGTGTGTAATCTTGGTATCCGTTTGGTGCTTGGTCGTATGCTACCCAGTTTGTTGGTGTTCCGGTTAAATCAAATCGTAAGTCTAGTTCTTCATCACGACTTCTTGTAAGATTATAAATGTGACCTAGTGCATTACTTCCAGTACCAGCCTCATTATGGTTTCTGATGCCTACAGACATAATTTGTAAGCAATCTTTTGGAAGTGCAAGGTATCTTTCTTGTGCAGTGGCACTAATTGTTCTAGCCACACCAGCATTACCTGACCATGTAACCAATTGTCTATTACCACTTAGTTTCGAAACATAGGCTTTAGATGTACCTTCTTCCAGTTTGTCTATTATGTATTCGCCTACATTGGCACTAGTAGGTGTTCCAGCATCTGCTGTAATGTATAGAATACTACCTTCTCTACTCATTTGGGAACCGTTTTCGGTTGTTCCTATACCGGTTATGAAGTTAACATTGTCGACAGAATTGAATAATAACGAGTTTGTAGCCTGAGGTGTTATCTGAAGATTAGTTTGACTTGAATCTGGCATTGTATAAATGTCCAGAGTTTGTTGAGTGAATGTCCACGGTTGCGTAGTCATAAACTCTAGATACACTTCATTGAGTATCCTATTAATTTCTATGTTATAAGCTTCTACATCTGGGTTGTAATCCAGAATGTTGCCTACCATAGCACGCATTTCTTTTAAGTTCATCTTCTATCGCTCCTACTAATAAAGAGGGGGGAGGAGTTTTCCTCCCCCCAAAATGTTACTCAACTATACTGAATTAGTAATTATTCAATACGAACACTCGTGAAGAACCATCAGCAGCTGTTGTTTCCATTGCAATTGCAACGATAGTTTGCTGAACAAGAACAGCACCAACAGTTGTACCAGTTCCATCACCAATGTCAGTTCTGTAAGAAGGTGCTTTTTCAAGCTTTCCAGCAGAACTAATAATCAATGCATCACCAGCAGTAATGCCAACGACATCACCTTTAGTCAAAGCTTCTTCAACGATACCACGAATGGTAACTTCAATGAAGTCTCCAACAGCAGATGCAGTTGCACCTGTATAAACTCCAACTGGAATGTAATCTGTAGCATCAGCTTCTGCAACAACCATGCCACGAAGGCCGTTTGAAGTTTGACTGACATCCAAAGATACACAAGCACCAGGAGTGATGATTTCAGAGCATCTAAATGTTTCTAGTTGTTGTCTGTTCGAATCAAGTATAGAATCTTCTCCTACCCCTGTTTCGTCGAGAGCGAATAATTTTTGAATTAATGTATTTGTAGCCATGATTTCCCCCTAGCTTTCTGCGTTTACATGTATACCATGTGACGCAAGATGTGTGAAGTAGACTTGAAGTCTAGTAAAGATGTTAGCGCTTCTAGAAGCATAACCTGAAACATGTTCAAAGTCATCCATTTCGAATTGTGCAGCACTATCAAAAGCAACCTTCATGTACTTAGTGTTCAAGAAGTATGCACCTATGATACCTTCACCAGCAGCAGTGCCACCAGGAATCTGAACCGCACTTCCCAAGAATGGGTCAGCAACTACCATAGCACCATTGAAAGCTAAAGCAAGACGACCACCATCGAGAACTTTCTCATCGATGTATCTTTCTTGTGCTTGCAAAACTGATTTATAGTTTTTGTAGTAAGTGGGTGAACAGATGATAAGGTCTGGAGCCGAGCCATCAGGAGTATTTAATTGACAATCAATGTAGACTGCAGCCATGTCCGCAAGCATTGTAGCAGCACCAGTTACAGCAGCACCAGCCGATGTAACAAATTGGTTTTGCAAGCGAGCAAAAGTTGACTTAAGAAGTCCACCAACAGTACCACCTTGAGAACCAAAAGCTTGGTTGTCAAAGAATCCACCAGTAATGTTACCACCAGAAGTACCTTGTGAAAGTCCATTAAATGTATTTAAGTTAGTAAGAATACTAGAAGCGTTAGCAATTACTTGTTTTTCAACTTCGCGTTGCAATGCTCCCATTACTGACTTAAGTCGTGCTTCAGCGATGTCGATGATTGCTCGTTCGCCTTTATTACTCAATTCTTCTGAACGAGTAATTACAATTGGAGCTACAAAGTCACACCAGTTAAACTCAGCTTGACGCAAAGCATCTTTTACTGCAAGGTTTACTGGTTCATAACCTGAACTCAATTGTGTGATTGAAGAATGTTCTTCAAGAATCAAGGGTACATTTAATTTTTGTCCCCCATCGTAAGTTTCTACTCCGCCTCGTTCTCGCATTTTTTGTAGTAAAGGTGTTGCCTGAAATAACTGGTCAACTTCTTCATCTAACAAAATACGGAGGGTCGAGCTGAGTATGTCGTTTGAAATAGCCATGATTATCCTCTTGTTAATCGTTTATTCAATTCTTTAATAGAATTAGTTTGAATGTTTATGTTTTTTGCACCAATTTGTAGGTTGTTCCTTTCGGAGTCCTGATTATGTAGAAGCTTATCCAAATCAGTGCGCGATGTGGGGCTATCTATAGAATACATTATTTTTTTCCTTTATTTGCTTTTATCCATGCATAAATCTCATGTGGCTTCTTAATGTGCTTAGGGATTTGTGCTTGACCTCTTGCGCCTGCAGTGGTCATTTTAAGTCCTACTTCACGCATCCTAGTGGTTCTGGTGTCTAGCTCTTCTTTTAATTTCTTATTTTCTTGAACCTGGTGTTTTCCTTTCACCATGTAATAAGCATCTTGTAATGAAACAGATTCTCTTTCAGTCAACATTTTAGCAATGTCTTCCTTGTATTCCATCAAGTCTGGATGCTCATTCTTAAATTGTTGTAGTTCAGTTCGCTTACGAAGAACTTCTTGCTCTTCTCTTACAGGTGCTAGCATCTGCTGCATTCTCTTAGCGACCTCTTGTTCAATTCTTGACTCAAAAGATTTGGTATTATAGGGGTCAAGTTCTACAGTATCACCACCAGCAATCTCGTCAATGCTAGAGGTAAAAGAATCGGCTAACATAGAACTCTGTAAGTTCTCTAGCTTTTTTCTTTCTTGTGATAGTTCTTGTGTTTTCCTGGTGTAGTCTGCACGAATGTTTGCTAACATCTTTTGTGCATCTTCAGGTAGTGCTTTTATAACACGATTGAAGTCAATACCTTTATGACCCCCTTCATCTAGTCCTTCGACTGAGGTTAATGATTCTACTGTTGCCTCACCATCAAACGATACTTTACCGTTCTTGGCTTGGTCAATAGCTTCACCTACTCTATCTCTGGTGCCACGAATCTTACTTCGTACTGCTGTTGCCACATCTTCTGGACTAATTTCTTGGGTCTGTGTTGTTACATCTGTATTATTAGAGGTATCTACATCAGTCCCACCATTGTCTGCGTCTACTACGGTGCTTGGGTTGCTGATTTCTTCACTCATTGTATTTTATCTCCTATGATAGTCTAGCCATAAATAATTCATCCATTTGTCCTGGGCTAGTAGCAGGGCCTGAACTGTCTCTCATTACATCTCCACCTTCTGGTTGAGTTGTTGGTACTCCCATTTCAGCTTGAAGTTCACCCATTCCTATAGGCTTATTGAGGTAGGCTTTGAATGCTCTATCTCCAGCAGCTGCATCTAGTTTACCAGCAACCATCTTGACTTCTTTGTCGTCTACCATAAGAGATAGGTCAAACATTTTGTCTTCGATACCGGCATCATTTAGGGCTTGATTCACCATGTCTAAGTTTCGGATAAACTCTGGAGGTAGTGTTCCACCTTCTGGGAATTTATCAAAACTGGGATACATAGGTGCTCTGAATAATTTATTAACACGATTAAGGGAATCAACTAGTTTGTTTAGCGCATCAGTACTATACTCACCTGGTTCCATTGTGTACATGTCCTCTTCTTTTGAATCAGCAATCTGTGCTTGTTCCATTGCTGCAGCTTTTGCAGCATCAACATCATTGAGTGCTTCCATTTCCATTTCTCTCATCTCTGGCATAATAATCTCCTGTCCTATTTAATACCTATTTTTTTTCACTACGGTTGTTCACCGAGTATTGCGTTTAAGTTATTGGGTCCAACAGGTTGACTTAATTGTTGCAATTCGGTCGCATCCGGTTGTATGTTGTCTGTAACTGTTCCAGCTTTAGCAGCTGATACAGCTTGTTGGGCTTTTGCCATGTCTTCTCTATTCCTTGCCGCTTCTTCCACAAAAGATTCTGGTAAACCAAGAGCACGCACCATCTCAGCCAATAGAGTATCCGGAGGGACACCTAAAGATTGTAATGTGGGAATTGAAGAAATAAACTCTCTTTTCCTAACTGATTCGGATAGAGGTGTTTGTGCTTGGTCTTGTGCAAAGATAACCCAGTTTTCATGTAAGTCATCAGAACCTACTGGTTCTGCTTTATTGTCTATAATAACAATGTCTGCTTTATCTCGCTCTAAGTAGAGACTGAGGATACATAGATAAACTCTTGCAAGTTCCTCAATCATACTATCTCTTTCACGCGCAAGACGACCAACTTCACTTGAAGTGTAAGCAGCGAGAGCAGCAATTTCTGTTGCAGAAGCACGCGTACTTTCTCCTCGTGTGAAAGGTGCCATGATGCTTCCTTTGTCTTTATCTGCTTGTACTTGTGCATAATAGGCCTGTAGTTCTGGTGGTACTGGGTTGTTAGGTACTGGACGAATAGCACCGGCCAAGTCATCATCATCAATTTCCACAAAAAGTCCATCTACACCAGATGTAATTTGTGCCATAGAGTCTTCATCGAAGGTACCCCGCTTAATAATGTATTGCCGACTTGCCTTTCTAACACCGTTTGCTTGAAAGGTACGAATAAGATTGGTTTCAAAGATTTGGTCATAAATGCGTTTCATTGCACTGTAACCTTCAATAGGACAATCAGGTTTGCGATTGAAGTAAAGAGGTACGATTGGAATACAAGGTTCTCCGTTATGGTCCATGAAAGGAATAGAATCTGCTTCTAAGAATCTGTCACCGTTAGTATACTGAGGAGACCAGAACTTAAGTTCCATGTTGATGAGGTCGTAGAACTCTATAACTTCAATGTACTTAAACATGTCATCAGCATCTAAATCTGCCACATCTTCATTGTTTTCTAGTCTTTCAAAGTATTCTTTCTTTGAAGTAGGAGTGTATTGCCTATTACCAAACTTGGCTTGTGCTTCTGGAAGACTGAGGTAGTACTTGTGTGCAATGAATCTTTGGTCCTTATAACGCTTTGCATCTCGGTCTAGAATCACATCCCATGGGTTGCACGCCATCATGTCTACTCGACGATAGATGTCCTTATGTTCTCTAGGCGACATTTTCATGAAAGCCATAGGATAGATAAGTGCGAGACGACTAGCATCTTCAATTTCTTGTCTATGTAAGATAAGAAAATCATTTGCTAGATGTTGTGCTGCACGAGGATTACCTCTGCCTCTGACGCCTCCTTTAACAATAACACCTGGATTGCGACTGAAGAGTGAAGCGATGTATGATTCAATGTAACCATAAGCATCTGATGTCTGCACTTGGATTTGTGAAGTGTCATCTTTGAATTGGTTATCCCAAAAATCTGTTTCATAAGCACATTTGTACTGAAATAGAGTGTTAACATGGTTATCCCAGTAAGATTCGTGTAGTTCACAGATTCTTCTTATCTGTTTTGGTTTAATTGCGTATGCCATACTTCTTTCCTTTTATTCTATACGGGATAGGTCCTTTCGCTTTTGTGCGTCTGGCCTTCGTTTTTGCTATAAATTTGTCTACCAACTCTCGTTTAACTTCATAAAGAGAAGGTGCCGGTTTAAGTTTTGCACCCCATAGTGCTAGAGCAGTACTTATAATTAGGTCATCGTTCTGGCCTTTTGGATGTGATGGTGCACCACCTTCATTACAGATAGTGTTTCTCATCTCACCCCATAGAGTTGCTTCTAAACAATCTATCGTGCCATCACAAATCAATTCTCTAAAATGGTCATAGATGGCCATCTTATTTTCTTTTCGTGTATTCCAATCTTTGTTTTGTTTATTTTTATACAAATTCTTCATTCTAAATTCTTTTAATCGATAAATGACCAATGAACCCGGCCCATTTGCTTCTACAATTGTATAAGGTTCATCGTATTCCCAATAGATGTCCCAAATTTTTTCCGCAAAGTCTTCCGGTCTGATACGATTAGAGCGATAATGATACACTGGCTGCATGGTTGTACAACTCACAATTGTTACTGTGCTGTAATCACCACCATTGCCATGTGCAACATCCACACCCATTGCATACTTATCACCCATCACATCACAATAATACATGTCAGGACCTTTACCCAGTTCTAACAAGTCTAAATTATCCACAATGTCTGTAGGAAAGAACACATTGGATGAGGTCATAAATGCTTCATCAACTGAGGAAGGAAACTCTCTTTGGAACTTCTCTAAACCCATTGTACTTATTTGTGTTCTACGCCAATACAACTGTGCCATCGTTAGACCTAATTCTTCTTTTACACTTAACTCATCATCAGTTGCGTTTGGTACATTAGTACTTCCAAACTGGCTCTTCTTCTTGTAACGACCATGCTTGAACCATGGGAAGAAACATAAATGCCAACCATTGGTTCTAGCATTGTTACACAAGCGATGGTAAACATCACCTGGACCATTTGGTGTCGTCTCAATGATTAATTGTCCCTCTCCAACTGAAGCTTGGATGTTAGCAAGCAAGTCAGACTGGTCGTCAAAAAAGGCGAATTCTGAGATGTGAGCTGATGAAAAAGTAAATGAACGGGTAGCTCCTCCTTTACCGCCTCCTGTGAATGCTCTGAGCTCAGCTTTAGTGTCCCCAAACTGTAAGGTTCTAGAGGAGGACTTGGACAACTTCCTTTGGAGTGGCTTTGGCATTGATAGATAGAATTCTTTGTCAATACTGTGGAGGTGGTCTGCACTATCTCTTGTGTAACTGATAATAGCACTTCTGGTTGGTTGGGTTTCGACATAAGTTTTCCATAGGAAGTAAGCACGAATTAGAGTAGAACATCCTATCTGCCGTGCTTTACAGACAACTACTTTTTGATGAGTTAAGAGTGCATCTAATAATTCTTCTTGTTCTGCATTTAAGACAAAGGGAACCAGCTTACCTGTATCCTTATCAAATACTTTAAGAAACTTAAAGAACTGACGAGGGTCATGTAATCTTTTCATAATTGCTGGACTTATCTTCGACATCTACACTTATCCTTATTTACTATTAATAATAGTTTGTATCTTATAGTTATACACTTAGAGAATACAATCAATCTTCTTTTCCGCCTTCTAACACTTTAAGTATGTCTTCCATACCGGAATCACCAAACTCTGCTCTATACTTGGAGAGCACCTGTAGGAGTTCCATAAATGTGCGAGGAGAGGCTTTCCAGTCTTCTGCCTCATTGTTCTTAACGGCTAACAACATAACTGTACAGACGATTCTCTCAAAGTCTCCAGCATAGATTGCTTGTTTCAGTTGTGCTTTATAATTAGCACTACGCTTTTTATGTTCGTCTTTATTCATTTTTGGGCCACCTCTATAAGATACCTTAAATTTTTCAATGCCTTCTCTCTTTTTTTGTATGCTGTACTAACTACAACGCTCATCTCATCAGCGATTTGCTGTAGAGTCCAACCATCATAATAATAATGAAATACTACAATCTGTTCATCACTTGATAATTTTTTAATACATTTTCTTAACAAATCAGACCTCTCCCATTCAGCTTCTTGTGGGTCAGGCTCACCATCAAGCTTTCTTTCCAACTCAAGTGTTGGGTCATAAGAAAACCCCCGTTGATGCGCAATCCATTCAAATAGTGCCGGGTCTTTACAATTCCAATGCTTACGATAATACTTTCTATCATCTTTATCCATTCATAGTCCTCCAATTATAATTGACAGGCCTATACAATACTTCATGCCTTATGAGTTATAACTATACTCCGAAAATAGAAAAGATAAATTTTTTATTAAAAAAAATGTACAAAAAATCTAGACATTGTATAATTAACTATGGGAACAACATAAAGGGAGCTCACATGAAGAACGAACGCAAATACAAAGTCATCTTAAAAAAACGGATTGTGATAACTGAAGTGGTAGAGGTCACAGCCTTCACTCAATCAGAAGCATTCCACAAAGCAAAAGAACTAGCAGGTCCAGACTGTATGCCTAAACACCATGCAATTGTCACCAAAGTTGATGTGGAGCATTGATACATTATGGCTCTAGGATTAACGAGGATGGTCATAGAGGTCATCCTTTTTAGTTTGCTATGTTATCTAATAGGCAAACAAAGAAAAGCTCTTAGAGACGATGTCTGATGATAAACAAGTTAACATGTCTTTATTGTGTTGTCCAGTCTGTGAATGTTATGACACCTTTCCAGCCTTTTTCTAGGTGGTAAGCACAGTATTGAAAGCCTGTTTGAGGCCATGGTTTAATGGGTGTATCAAAAATAATTATCTCTTTTATACCGAAGCCATAAGCTTTCATCATTCTCATTCTCTTCTTTGATGCTATTAAATGTGTTGTATGTACCGGTCCTAATACAACATTGTCTGATACTACTAGGCATGCTTCTAAGAACTGAGAGAAAATAGAAAATGGTGGGTTTGTTATAGTCCAGTCAACATGTCCTTCGAAGTCAAAGAAGTTTTTGTCTTCTCTTACTTCACACCAGTCTGTAAATGAAGGATGTGAGTAATAAGAATGTGGAGCATCACCTCTACATGGTTCTAATACTTTACCTGATGGTGATAAATGGTCAACAATTCTATGAGCTAATTCTTTTGGTGTCATTACAACATCTGAATAGGATTTGTCGTCCGTATGCTGTTTCCTTTTATAATGTGTTAGTTTCATCTAGCCTCCTTTGTTAGTATAACTATACTAAATAGAATAATAAAATCTATAAGAGCTAGCTTGTTCATAACTGTATAACTATAAGAACAAACAAATCTAATTGATAGATTTCATAACGAGGCAATGTTCTCCATAATAAACCATTCCTATAGTTTTATCCTCTTCATTCCAATAATAATCTCCATCCTTATCAATTCCAATCCAATAGGTTTCTAGTTTTCCATTAATCAAGAAAATACATTCATTCATTCCTTCATCAGGTAATTCTGTAATTTCCATCAAAACTCCATTTCTCCATCCGGATTGGTATTTTGCCATGTTCCAGTTTTGTCCAATTTGTAATTTCATAAGTTTTCCTTTTTCTTCTGCCATAGGTTAATTCCTATAATAGTATTATAATCCTTTTTCATCATTTGTTCAAGTTTTTTTTGTATTTTTTTTTATAAAATTATTTATACATTTATGTCTGAGTAGTTATAATAGTATTGTCTTAATAAGAAGACAAACTCAAACTCAAGGAAATCAAAATGCAAAAATTATACAAGAACAGAAGAGCACGCAAAATGACATGTCAAATACTAGGAAATGATAACGGTGATAGAATTCGTTTTATTCACACAGGCGATACATTCTGGATTGACGATGAAGCAACTCTCCCTCCTCAGGTGAATCAAACTACACGAGTACTCGGATACTACATTCAGAATGAACTACCTATTCAGGCAACTTTTTCTAAGTATCAAGTGCAGAATCAATGTGACCTAATCAAAGAAGCATGAGTCACTGGCCCTTCGGGGCCTCCTTTTTTTGTATTTTTTTTAGATAAAAGCTCTTTTTATTTCTGCCAGAATTTTTTGAGAGCAATTGTTTTTTATCGTTTTTCTGGGTGAGCAATTTTCACTATTCATTTATAGGGAGGTTTACAAAGCCCTTTGGGGCCCTAGAAGCTTTTATTACATTTATTTACATTGACATAATGTCATTATTCCATAGCCCTAAAGCCCTCGATAAAAAAGCATAAGCTATCCCCATTTTCTTTTGTAAAAGCAGGGATAGCTATGTTATAATAGCAATAGGCTTAGCACATAATAATGCTTTGCTCATCCTCATTTAGCTCCATGTCCCATCCCTCAAGCAAAGCTGCACATGCCATTAATGCATTTAAGGGAGCAATTAAATGTAAATCCCAATGTCCATTGCCAGGCTTTTGAGGGATTGCGCTAAGCATAAATGGCTCATTTTTATTGCCAGCTTTATCCCCAATAATCCCATGATTATGTGCATTAAAAGTTATTGCCATTGACATAATGTCACGCACGAGCTTATCACAATCCCAAGCTATTTGTGCATAGAAATTCCAATTTACATTTTTATTATTATTATTTGACATTTTATTTATCCTTTATCTTTGAGTTTTTTCTTTTGCATGTCTGATTGACATACTATAATAATACCCTAAATAAAGCAAATGTACAGTTTTTTTATAAAGTTTTTTATGTTTTTTTTATAATAAATAAGATGTAAAAAGATGTAACATTTGCACATAACAATGTAAATCTGCACATTAGCTGAATTAATTATTGTTACATCTTTTTACATAATAAACTTGTACATCTGAAGAATGATGAT
>Ga0114997_10000891_pt1 | contig 24851 bp, 25 predicted proteins | sample ArcticOcean_MG_C_2_FD_87045 | JGI IMG/M metagenome (GOLD analysis project Ga0114997, IMG submission 87045) | Marine microbial communities from western Arctic Ocean - ArcticOcean_MG_CB4_136 | ecosystem: Environmental > Aquatic > Marine > Oceanic | place: Arctic Ocean: Canada Basin | collected... | reverse complement strand
TGAAGTTTCTAACGAAATATCATTACTATTTCACTAAAATTGTTTTGTTTTTATAAAATAGACGCGGATGTTTAATCTGAAATCACTAGTTAAAAAAATAATAAATAAAATTCCCTTTCTTAAAACTAATGTATACAAAATATTTGGCAAAGATAAGAAAAGGAGACACAATAATGCCCCATCCTATATTTTATTAAAAGTGAATGATTCACTTTTAAATCTTCGTAGGGGGAATTTCATATCTGAAAGACTTATCAATAGTGGTAGTTACGAACCTTATATTACTCAACTAATTGAAAAGTTTGTTCGTAAAGGTGATACTGTGTTTGATATAGGCGCTAATATTGGTATCCACACGTTAACATTATCGAAAGCAGTGGGTGATGGTGGTAGTGTCATTGCATTTGAGCCAGTTAAGTATTTATTAAAGGAGTTAAGCCTAAATCTGCATTTGAATTCTACAAGAAATGTGAAAATTGTTAATGTTGCTTGCGGAGAAATTGATAAAATCGCAGAAATGAATGTAATTAAAGAAGGTCATTTTGATTCAGGTAATAGTTCATTAGTTGAGAATGAGAACATAATTTCTTTAAACCTGAATAAAATAAACAAAGTTAAAGTACAGGTAATTGCCCTGGATAATTTTGTATATAGATATGGTTTATCAATAGATTTTATTAAAATGGATGTTGAAGGTTATGAATTGTTTGCCTTAAAAGGTATGCGGGAAATAATTAAAGAGCAAAAACCAAAAATGATCATAGAATATAATTTAGACAGAATCCATGACTTGGGGTTTAGCAACCAAGACTTTAATAATATTCTGGATTTACAATATGATTGCTATGAAATTGACAGGAGTAATGAGAATAAAGGCATATTTGGACTTATTCCATTCAAGTTTGACCGTATTATAAGAACAGATTTAGTGTGCGTGCCAAAGACACCTTATGTTTTAAAATGAGCTATATTAAGATAAATTGATGAATAAATGATTCGTATTGGCATCAACGGTTTCGGTCGAATAGGTCGGGCAATATTTCGAATTAATGAAATAAATCCACTGTTTGAAGTAGTCGCAATTAATGACATTGATCCCAATGCTGAAAACCATGCCTACTTGCTTAAGTATGACACAATATACGGCAAGTTTGATGGTCATGTCTCTTCCGAAAATGGAAATATGAAAATGGTGGTGAATGATAAAGTCATCCAATTTTATGATAAAGAAAAGATTAACGAAGTTCCATGGGAAAAACATAATATAGATATTGTCATTGATGGATCTGGTATATATGAGAATGTGATTTTATGTAGAAATGTTATAAAAAAAGGATCAGTTAAAAAAGTTATTATAACTCATTCGCCGAAGGATGGGGTGGACCATACTATTATTTTTGGAGTAAACGAAAGTACATATGATTCAACAATCCACAACATAGTTAGTACCAGTATTTGCGATTCAAATGCTTCTGGTCCCGTCTTAAAGCTGTTGGATGATGAATTTGGCATAGATTATGGCTATATCACCACTTTACATCCATGGCTGTCATACCAGAACCTGGTTGATGGGAGTTTAAGGTCTGTTTCCAGTCCTGGCCATTTTTGGAAGGATTTTGCACTTGGAAGAGCTAGTACGGAAAGCCTAATCCCGAAACCGACAACATTAGTAAGTGCGCTTAAAAAAGTGATGCCTGAAATTTCAGGCAATTTGGATGCCATATCTTTCCGAATCCCAACAGGTATTGTCTCATCATCTGATTTGACAATTACTTTAAAAAATAGAGTCACAGTAAGTGACCTTAATGATTTATTTAAGAGAAAATCAATGAAAAATGATTCAGTCACAGGATATCAGGAAGACCAGTTGGTGTCCATTGATTTTAAGGGAATAAGTGAATCAGTAATTGTTGATGGACGCTTTACACGTGTGCTTAAAGGTAAAACAACAAAGTTGGTTTTGTGGTATGATAATGAATGGAGCTATAGTCATCGTGCATGTGATATGGTAAATCTTATGGCAGAAAACTTTTGAAGTCTAATGAAATTATCTTAGCACTTGACTTTGACGGTGTAATTTGTAACAGTATTGATGAATGTTTAATCACTTCTTACAATGCATTTTATAATACAAAAATAAATAATGTTTCAGAGATACCGGATGATATCAAGAGTTTTTTTTATAAATATAGACATTATGTAAAACCTGCTAGAGAATATTATCTGATACACAAGGCATTGCAAAAACAATTGACAAATTTTGACTTAAAAATATTCCATCAATTGCAAAATAAATATAAACATGAGAGTCGTTTGTTTGAGCCGCGTTTCTATAAAATGAGAAGTTTTCTCAAACAAGATAAGCGACATTGGATATCACTTCATAGAATTTATGATCATATAAAAGAATTTTTGCGATCTTATGACAAAAAATTCTTTATTGTAACAACTAAGGACAGAGATTCAGTTGAAATATTGTCTGAACACTTCGGTTTTCAAAAAAAAATAAAAGATATCTTTTCCAAAGAAATATCGATAGATAAAAGACGATTATTCAAAAACTTATTCTCTAAATATGATCAATATTTAGTAAATAACAAACTGGCATTTGTTGATGATAATGAATTCCATCTTGCCCAAGTACAGGATTTCCCACTTGAGTTGTATTTTGCTGCCTGGGGTTATTCCGGTAAGCAATATATCCATTCTTTTAAACCATTAAAAAAAATGCAGGAGTTACCATGATCGTAAGTCTTCAAATTGGGAAAGAGAAAAGCACAGGGCGACCAGGAAAAAACTATATGCACCTATTGGGAAGACAATTGAATGAATATTCGTTGTTAGCTGCCTATCATTGTGATGAAATCGATAAGATCTATATTTCAACTGATTCCCCAAGCTTAAAAAAAAGTGCAGCTAAATTTAGCGCTACAATAATTGACAGACCTGCTGAATTGGCAACTCCGGAAGCACTTACTGAAGATGTTTTAACCCATGCTTATAATATTATTGTTGAAGATCTAGGTGAAAAACCGGAGATGGTAGTATTGCTTTTCGCAAACACTCCAACTTTAGATCTCAAAAAACTATATGAAGGTATAAAAATTTTAAGAAATGAGCCAACACTGGATTCTTGTTTCAGTATAGTAAAATATAACATGTTCAGTCCTACGAGAGCAAAAATGTTGAGTGATGGTATTATAAAACCTTTTGTAGATCTGAAACTCTTTGGCGAAATAAACTCTATTAGAAGCAGCCAAGGAGATGTTTATTTTGCCGATTTGACGATCCAGATAATGCGACCCGTTTGTTTTGAAAACATGGATGAAGGAACCCCACCGTTACAGTGGATGGGTAAGAAGACTTTTGGGTTGGAAGTGGATTTTGGGTTTGATCTTGATGAAGAGTGGCAGCTTCCTGTAATTGAGTATTGGCTTCGTAAACATGGGTTTACGGAAACAAAAACGCCCTATGGAGCAAATAAAAATGTTTAGAAAAAATTTCATTAAACAAAAACTAGAAGCAGGAAAAAATGTAATCGGCACTTGGTGTGTTATTCCATCCCCAGTCGTTACTGATATTATTTGCTCTGCTGGTTTGGATTTTATCATTATTGATGCTGAACATGGACCCATAAGTTTTGAAACTGCCCAAGAGATGGTTATGGCTTGCGATTCCCGACAAGTATCCCCCCTGATGAGAGTAGGCAATATTGATGAAGCTGATATTCTTAAAGCACTGGATATCGGGGTGCACGGAATCCAGATACCAAATGTGAATAGTGTTGCTGATGTAAAAAAAATAATTCAATATTCAAAATATCCCCCCATTGGCAACCGGGGCTTCTCACCCTTTACCAGGGCAGGAGATTATTCCATTGGCAATTCCAAAACACTAACAGCAAAAGCAAATGAGAATGTACTTGTTGGAATAAATATCGAAGGTGAAGATGCTATCAATAATATAGATCAAATATTAAAAATTGATGAACTTGACTTGGTGTTTATCGGCCTATTTGATCTTTCAAAAGCATTAGGCATACCTGGGCAGGTGGATGATAAAGAAGTGCTTGATTACTTGGGAATTCTCACAAAAAAGATTATTGAAGCAGGAAAATATCCGGGCACTATAGCGACATCTGTAGAGAAAATGAATTATTTTATTTCAATGGATATTCGGTTCATTCTTTATTTGGTGGATTGCGAAATGCTTAAAACTTCATATAAAAATGTAATAGATGCTTTCAGAAAATTTTAAATGAAAAAAATATTAATACCAGACAGGTCAACAGAAGCTATTACTGAAAAAGATGTGTTTGGCGGTAATTATGATATTATAATACCAAACGCTACTGATATTACACAAATTACGGATGAGATGTGGTCGTCATGTGACGGTATGCTAGTCTGGCATGATTTTGAATATTCGAAAAAAATCATTGCAAAGTTATCTGAATGCAAGGGGATTGTAAGAGTTGGCACTGGTTTTGATAATGTTGACCTTGAAGCCGCTTCGAATGCTGGTATCATTGTTTCTAATGTACCTGATTATGGCATAAATGATGTTGCAGACCATACTCTGGCGTTGATTTTAACCCAAGAGAGAGGTATTCTTTCATTTAATCAGTCTATACTTGATGAAGGTCCATGGAGTTGGGAATTCGGCGCTGACCTTGAAAGAATTCAGGATAAAATTATGGGGATTATAGGTCTTGGCAGAATTGGTACTGCGGTAGCTATGCGGGCAAAAGCATTCGGCATGAGAGTGGTTTTTTATGATCCATATATTTCTATTGGTATAGAAAAATCTCTAAATATCAGCAGAGTTCATCATCTAACAGAACTGTTAAATGAATCGAATATAGTTACAATACATACAACGCTTACTAATGAGACAAAAGGAATGGTTGATACAAATTTTTTTAAAAAAATGAAAATCGGATCATCTCTTTACAATACTGCTAGGGGTGAAATAATAGTTATGAATGATCTTTATCATGCGCTTAAAGAAAGAAAAATAAAATGGGCCGGATTAGATGTGCTTGAAACAGAGCCTATCGATTTTAGACATCCGCTTATAAATGCATGGATCAATAATGAGGAGTGGATTAAAGGGAGATTAGTTATTACTCCCCACGCTGCTTTTTACAATCAACAATCGTTTCAAGAATTAAGAAAAAAAGCAGCGGAAGAATTAAAGCGCATAATTGAAGGTAATGAGCCTTTAAATCGCATTAATTATATGAGATAAAATTAATGGTCGTAATCATTGACTATGGAATGGGTAATTTGCATTCCATAAAAAGAACCATTAATAAGTTTAATTCTGAATGTATTGTTTCTTCCAAGAAAGCAGATATTCAAAAAGCTACAAAACTTATTTTACCAGGTGTTGGTCACTTTAAAACGGCAATTAATAATTTAATTGAACTTGACTTAATTGATTTGTTGAACAGTAAAGTTATTGAAAATAATGTATCAATCTTAGGTATATGTCTTGGTGCTCAACTTTTTTCCAAATTTTCACATGAGGGTAATTGTAAAGGTTTAGGCTGGATAGACGCTGATGTGGTAAAATTTAAGATTTCAGATAAATTAAGATTTAAAATACCGCATATCGGTTGGAATAATGTTATGATTAAACATTCAAATAGATTAAATAGGTTCATTAGTGAAGATGACCAATTCTATTTTGTTCATAGTTACCATTTTAATTGTAATGATCCATCTGATATTTGGATGACTTCAGTTTATGATTACGAATTTGTTTCTGCTATTAGGTGTGGCAATATATATGGCACCCAATTTCATCCTGAAAAAAGCCATAGTGTAGGATGCTTTTTGCTTAAAGAATTTATGGCAATTTGATTAAGATTTTTTTGTACAAGCAATTATTAATTATAATCCAACAATTAATTATTTTTCAATTTACCCAATTTTTATTCTTTTTTATTTAAAATGTATAGACCACGTATAATTCCTGTTTTATTGCTTCATAATAAAGGACTAGTGAAATCAATAAGATTTAATAAATACAGATACATTGGTGATCCAATAAATGCTGTAAAAATTTTTAATGATAAGAAAGCAGATGAAATAATATTTCTTGATATTGATGCTTCAAAAGAAAATCGTTTAATATCAATAGATTTTGTAAAAAAAGTAGGTAACGAAGCAAATATGCCCTTTGCCGTTGGTGGTGGTATTAAATCCATGCTCGATATCAGAAAAATATTAAAAGGTGGGGCTGAGAAAGTAGTATTAAATACATCTATTATTGAAAATCCAAGTTTTATCAAAGAAAGCGCTGATTATTTTGGTTCATCAACGATTTCGGTTTGTCTGGATACAAAAAAAAATATATTTGGCAACTATTTACTTTATTATAAAAATGGTAGAATAAAAGCAAAAAAAGATTTGATTGAATTTACACAGATATGTGAAGAATATGGTGCAGGTGAAATTATAATACAATCAATTGATAATGATGGTATGTTATTAGGTTATGATATTGAATTAGTGAAAAAAATATCCATGGCTGTCTCTATACCAGTAGTTGCACTTGGGGGTGCAAATGGTAAATCTGATCTAAAAAATGCAGTAATTGAAGGCTATGCATCTGCCGTTGCAGCTGGTAGCATGTTTGTTTACCATGGCCCTAGAAATGCGGTATTAATTAATTATCCAAGTCAAAAAGAAATAACAAATATTTTTTTATAAATACAATTATTTATGTCCACATATTATCCTGCCTTTGTTCACTAAAAAATCATTTAATCAAGTTAATAAATATTAAGAAAAATAAACCAATAATAGAGTATAGTGAGTATGAGGTAATGACTTATACATCTGAAAGAGTAAATAGAGATGTATATCATCCAAAATATTCTACTGCAGATGCCCTTGAATATTTTGAAGATATAATAGGCAAGTTTAAAAATAATGTAGATGAGAAAAATTATAGGATAAATGGATATAACTTATTGCCCACGATTTATGAGGATTTATACTGGCGTCATTGTTTTAATTATATAAAGTATAAGACCTTTTTTAATAAAAACGGTTTTGATCACACCCCTTCGATAAAGAAAACAACAAAATTTCTTATGGACGGTTATACGAGATGTACAGAAATATTTTTAGGGGATCAATTAATTGGTCAATTGAAATTAATTATTAATAAAATATATTTATTGATGTGGGTATTTAAATGCTATTATAATGGTTTAAAATGCAAAATTTGGATACATCCAGGTCTAGTTGATAATGATAGATATCAAATTTCTCATATCCTTAGTAATTCAAAAATTCTCAAATTAAATCCAAAATTATTTTCAGTTCGCTCTAGCAAAAAAGAGAGCAAAACTATCAATGATGCAATTATAAACACTATAATTAAAAAAAATAATTCATTTAGGTTTTGGCAATTTGCAATGGCTATCCTAAAACCCAAAAAAATAATTATGATTGATAATTTATTCGATAGTTATTCGATATTGCTTGCAGCAAAATCTTCAAATATTCCTATTATTGGAGTCTCGCATGGACTGGTATCATACTGGCATAGAGGTATAATAGGTAGTAGACATTTTTCAAATGATAGGACACAACTACGCTATGATGTTTATTATGTTTGGAATAAGACAATGAGTAGAATGATGAAGGCAAAAGGCAATATTTACTCAAAAGACGAAATAAAAGAATCTGGCTGGCTAAGGAAGTTACCGGATATAATTGTTAAACGGGATCAATTTACAAAAAGAAAACTTGTACTCTATCCCTATGAATGGCTATCTAACCATAAACATATGATGAAGTTGCTAAACCATTATATTAGTCATGGTTATAAGATTATTATTAAAACAAATCCGGAGATTCAAGATTATGATATATATAAAAAGAATAATATTAGTTTAGTAGAAAATTTCCATAAAGAGCATTATGAAAATGCTAGTTTTATTTTGGGATCAACAACTACAATGTTAATTGAGATGTCTAAATCTGGTTTACCAATAAAGATTGCAAATAATGACGGCTTTGACATGTTCAAATACATTTATTTAAATGGTTGGGAAAAAATAGATAGTGATGGGAATCAAATTAATTTTGTAAATAATAATCATAACTCAAATCAAATGGAAATTTGCAGATCATCATTTCCCAAGGTATTCAACTAATTTTGGAAGAAAAAATTTTAATATCTGCATATATGGGTTTAGGTAACTTTTTTCAATCTACCCCTATAATAAAATTGATAAAGGCTCAGAAAAGTAATGTTTCAATTGATGTCATAGGTGGTTCACCATGGATATCTCGATCATTTATAAAAAATAATTTTCCAATTAGAAAAATTCATTTATACAATAACAGTTGGTCAAGAATAAATAAAATTAAATTTTTTTGGAATTTGCGAAGGGAAAGATATGATAAAATTTTAATTGCAATGACAGATGAAAGCAGGGCGTTTAGAAATTATTTTTTATTAATAAATTCTAAAGCTACTGTAGTTATGATGTATACTGGATTAGATCTTGTGCAAAAATTATTAGACCATTTTTACCATTTAAAAAAAAATATCAATTTAATTCAATATCTTCCGGGTACGCACGAGATTGATATGCATTATAATTTATATCAATCCTTTGTTGATTCTCCAATAAAACGTGAATACGAAACAATAAATATTTCAAATGGTAAAGAAGCAGACGTTATATTAGAAAAATTTAATTTAAAAAATATCAAATATATTGTTGTTGCACCATCAGCAAGGTCTGGTATGGTCACTCCGAAATTAATTCCACCGCATATAATAAAAGCTGTAATAAAACATTATTCAAAGTTCACCAGTTTAAAGTTTGTTGGTATTGGAACAATAGGTGATAATGAATGGATAAAAGAGAATGTTGTAATTAAAAACTTTATAAATATTGCAGGTAATACTACCATAGAAGAAGCAGCAATTATTATGAAAAATGCAATTTGTAATATTCTACCAGATAGTGGTTCAATGCATATTGCACATTCTGTAAAAGCCAATATAGTTGCAGTCTATGGGCCAACAGATTTTTACAGAACTCGTTCAATAGGGGATAATGTTAGGTATGTACATTCAAAAAATAAAAATTGGTGTATTATGTTTAATAATCATATGTCTGAGGTCGAGGTTTTTCAAAAATTCGGGAATAGCATAATGAATGATATCAAAATTGATGATTTATTAAGTGAAATAGATTATTTCGCAGATAAATAGATAAGTGATATATTTTTTGATTCCGATCCAAATAGAATACGTAGCTGGCAAAGTAATCTTAATTAAATATTTAGTTAATAATATTATTTCCCCCTCTGTTTTATATTGATTAGTTATAGAATATGTAACCGTTGTGTTATGGATACATCAGATACTGGGATTTCTTTTGATAAAGATGGAATTTGTAATCATTGTAGTAGGTATAATACAATGATAAGACCAAAACTTTTGGAAAATGATCAGAAAAATAAAATATTTCATAGTATAATTGAAAAAATCAAGATAGAAGGTAAAAATAAAAAGTATGATTGTCTTATAGGTTTGAGCGGTGGGGTAGATAGTTCATATTTAGTTTATCTTGCATGGATACATAATTTAAGAACAATTGTAGTCCATTTTGACAATAGCTGGGATTCTGAACTGGCTGTAAAAAATATAGAAAACATAATAACAATAACTGGTTTTGATTATTATAACTATGTGGTTAACTGGGAAGAGTTCAAGAGTTTACAGTTATCATATTTAAAAGCTTCAGTTGTAGATATCGAAGTTCCAACTGATTTAGCAATTGGGTCATTAATACCAAAAATGGCTATAAAATTTGATGTAAAAAATATCCTAAGTGGTATGAATGCAGAAACAGAAAGCACAATGGGATTAAATTGGCTTTATGAATATAAAATGGATGTCAGTAACCTTAGAGCAATTCATAATAAATATGGTTCTAGACCTTTAAAAACATATCCATATTATTCATATTTTGATCAGTTTGTTATTTTCTCAATAAAAAAGGTTAATACAACTCTAATATTGAATTATACTGATTCTAACTATGATAATATAAAAGGTATACTAAATAAAAATTTTGGATGGAAAGATTATGGATTGAAACACGGAGAATCTATATTTACAAAATTTTACCAATTATATATACTTCCAAAAAAATTTGGCATTGATAAGAGAAGAGCTCACTTATCTGATTTAATTAATTCTAAACAAATTAAACGTAGTTTGGCCTTAAATAAGCTAGATGCTCCATTTTATGATGACCTATTAGAAGAAAAGAGTCAATATGATTATGTTATTAATAAATTGGGTCTTTCTGCTAATGAATTTGAAGCAATAATGGAATTACCGATAAAATCACATTATGATTTTCCATATATGCTACCACATGGCAATTTTATTATAAGGTGGTTTCTTAACACGGTATATAGTTTATATAAAATAATTAAATGGATTAAGCTGAATATTATGAGATTTATGGGAGCAACCGATGAGCGTTAAAAAAATTCACATTTCTCAAATCGGCGTTGGCTATTGGGGGCCCAACCTACTGCGGAACCTAGTTGCAAACAAAAGTTGTGAAGTTAAAAAGGTAGTGGACCTTTCTAAAGAACGGCGTCATTTTGTTCGAGATCTCTATCCTTCTGTATGTGTTTCTTATCGTGTTGAGGATATTATTAATGATGCAGATATAAAAGCCGTCGTAATAGCGACTCCGGTTGCATCCCATTTTGATTTAACGATGAAGGCTTTGGAAGCAGGAAAACATGTACTGGTGGAAAAACCCATGGCAACAAATGTGAAAGAAGTCCGGCAAATTGGCAAACTTGCAGAGGAAAAAGGACTGGTAGCCATGGTGGGGCACACTTTTCTCTTTAATGCAGCTGTGCGTTATGTCAAAGCACTGATTGAAAGCGGTGAATTGGGTGATATTCGTTACATTTACAGCCAGCGTGTAAATCTAGGCCGTATCCGCAACGATGTAGATGCACTCTGGAACCTTGCCCCACATGATATCAGCATTATTCAGTATTGGTTGAATGAGCCGGAGCCCCTTTCAATAAGCCGCTTCGGGCAATCTTATGTTCAGAAGGGAATCGACGATGTTGTATTTTTGAATATTGCCTACCCTGGTGGTACTATGGCCAATATTCATGTGAGCTGGTTGGATCCGCATAAAGTTAGACAGATGACTGTGGTGGGTTCCAAGAAAATGGTCGTTTACGATGACATCGCTGAAAATAAAATTGCCATCTACGATAAGGGGATAGACCAGATGGCCGTTTTAGGTGAGGGAATGGATTTTGATGATCCCCGCTCATTTTCCTTCAACCACCGTTCCGGGGATTTGGTCATCCCCAAGATCAAGTGGGTAGAACCATTAAAAGAAGAAATTGAGCACTTTGTGGATTGCATTAGAACCGAGACTGACTGTCTTACTGGTGTAGATCATGCGGAGAAGGTGGTTCAAATCTTGGAACAGGCTCAATGAAGTTTTTTAAAGCAGATTCAGCCATGGTTAAAGATGCTTTGATCGGAGACGATACAAAAATATGGCATTTTGCCAACGTATATGGCTGCACGATTGGAAAAAATTGTACTGTTGGCGCTTACAGTGAAATTCAAAATGATGTCATCATCGGAAACAATGTAACCGTTTCCAGCCATTCGTTTATCTGCTCCCTGGTTGAAATAGATGACGATGTCTTTGTAGGACACGGGGTTATGACCATAAATGATCTTTATCCACCTTCCTTCCGGCAAACTGGTTCAAAAGACAAATGGAAAAAAACATTTATCAAAAAGGGTGCCGTTATCGGCAGTAACGCTACAATATTCCCTGTTATCATTGGTGAAAATGCCAAGGTTGGCGCCGGGGCAGTGGTAACCAGAGATGTTCCGGATAATGCTACAGTTGTTGGAAATCCCGCAACAATCATAAAAAAAGGAATCTAAAAATAAAAATTCCATTTGTTGATTTAAAAGCTCAGTATCTTTCTATAAAGGATGAAATTGATATTACTATGCAGAATGTTATCAATGACACAGCTTTTATTAAGGGCAAGTATGTACAAAAGTTCGAAGAAGAATATGCCACAATCTATGGTGTAAAACATGTAATAAGTTGTGCTAACGGTACAGATGGCATCTATATCACCCTAAAGGCTTTGGGTATCGGTGCCGGCGATGAGGTAATCACTACTGCCTTGAGTTGGATCTCTACTTCTGAAACTATTTCACAGGCTGGAGCAAAGGTGGTTTTCGCGGATATCGATCCTAATTACCATACCATTGATCCTTCAAAGATTGAAGAAAAGATTACCGAAAAAACCAAAGCCATAATCCCTGTTCATCTTTATGGTCATCCGGCTAATATGTCAAAACTTATGGCTATTGCTAATAAATATAATCTAAAAATTATTGAAGACTGCGCCCAGGCTCATTTTGCCCAGTGGAAGGGGCAGAATGTTGGTACTATTGGCGATGCTGGGACTTTTAGTTTCTTTCCAAGTAAAAATTTAGGTGCCTATGGTGATGCCGGCTGTATTATCACCAATGATGATGAACTGGCTGAAAAAGCACGCATGTTTGCCAACCACGGTGGGTTGCAAAAGAATCACCACGAGTTTGAAGGCATCAACAGCCGAATGGATGGATTGCAGGCAGCGATACTATCGGTCAAGCTTAAATACATTCATGAATGGACGGACCTGCGTATCCAGCATGCTGCCACATATAGTCAGCTGTTATCAAGGATGGAAAATGTGATAACGCCGCTATCACATAAAAATGGAAAGCATGTTTTTCATCTTTATGTCATTAGAACAGAAAATAGGGATGAATTGCAGAACCTCCTCAAGAAAAATGGAGTTTCCTCGGGTATTCACTATCCCACTGCTTTACCCTTTCTGAATGCATATAAGTACCTTGGAAATATGCCCGGTGATTTTCCTGTGGCGCATCAGTATTCGCGAGAAATCATTTCTCTGCCCATGTACCCGGAATTAAATGAAGATGAAAAGTTTTATTTATCTGAATTAATTAAATCAATTTTAAATAAGAATGGATAATGTAAAATTATCCATTCACCATATATCAAGGTTAAGTAGTCAATTGTTATCAAAAAATAGATTAAATGAATTTGAACAATTAATAACTAAATATTTGTGATTAATTCTTTTTAGTATGTTCATAAAGTTTGCTATAACATCGTTTTTTGTAATAATAAATGTTATTATTTCATGGTTATTCAACTATCGATCGATTTATGGAACAGATGATGCAAATATTTATATGGTTTATATGAGAAATTTTGCGGAAGGTTATGGATTTGTTTACAATTTAGGCTATGAAAGAGTTGAAGGTTTCACATCATTGTTGTGGACTATAATTGGCGCAATATTTTTTAAAATTTCAGAAATACCTGAAGTTCTGATGCTCCTTTTTAATATTTTTTTAATAAGCTATGCATTATGGCTATTAGTGGTATATATAGATCGAGATTATAAAAAGGAAGGTCTGATATCAAATAACTCACTTTTGTTATTAGGTTTGTTAAGCGTGGTCCCAGGTTTCTTTGATTGGACTGTGCTTTCATTGATGGAAACTGGCTTATGGAGTGCATTGTTAATAATATTAGGTCTTGAAACTTATAAGTTTATTGATAAACCATTTAATAGAGAGCTAGACTTTAAGTTTTGTGTACTCTTAATTATTTTAACTCTAACTAGACCTGAGGGCATTATATGGGGAGTGGCCTTTATTTGTTTAAGAGTATATGTATGTTTTGTAAGTAATAAAAATTTTTATGAAATATATCAAATTTTTAAATACCCAATTTTTATTTTCTTATCTACTATATTATTAATAACAATATGGAGATATAATTATTTTGGGTATTTATTGCCTAATACTTTTTATGCAAAGGTATCAATTGATCCTTTACATAATTTTATACTAGGGATAAAATACACTTACAGATTTTTAAAGAGTTATCCATTTATTATTCTATATGGTATAGCGTGTATAAAAATACTAATAGAACCATCTTATAACGATAACTCAAAAAAGAGATTATTCAATGTTGTTAATTTTATCTTTTTAATAATAACTCTCATATATCCATTAGCTGTAGGTGGTGACCATATGAGTGGGCATAGATTTATCCAGCCAACTATACCGCTAATGTTGTTTGGTGCGATTTATCTAATGAATATGTTTTATAAACTAGAGAACATTTATTATGTTACGTTAATTATCTTTATAAGTGGATTTATTTCGAGGGAAGGATATATTGAAAGAATAACTAGAAATGATAAAATAAGTTCAGAATGGAAGATAGCTATTGATGGTCGGTTATTTGGTGAAAAACTTAATTTATTTTTCAGTGATCATTCCTATCTACCTTCTGTTGGTCACATTACTTCTGGGGGAATGGCTTTAACGTATAAGGGATTAAATATTGATTTGCTGGGTTTGAATAATACTTTAATGGCACATTCGACTTATGTCAAAGATCGAAACCATGGGAAAAATCATGCTTCATTTGATAAAGAAGTTTTTTTTATGCAAAGACCAGAAATTTTTAGATGGTACATAATTGAGAAATATGAATTTGATCCAAGTAAAATCCCATGTGATAATTATAAATTTGATTGGGTTATGGATGTACTAAAAAATATTCCAGAAGATGAAAGGTTTTTTTCTAATTATGATTATGTTGCAATTGAAAATATCAAAACACAACAAATTCTAATTGGATATGCCACAAGAGATTTTATAGAGAGTTTAGATCTCAAATATTTTATTCCGTATAAGTGCAATTTGAGCCATCATTCCATTTTGCAGCATTAATGATGAATGTTTAAATGAAAGTTATCATATCTATACCTGATTTTGAGTATGTTGATGAAAAAGTCTCTCTTATTCCATGGAGTAAAGCATATTTTATTAATAAAGCCTTAATGGATCAGGGGCATGATATTTTATTACACTTTTCAATGTATCAGGAAAAGAGTTCAACAATTACGAGAATTTTAAAACAATCTCAATATTCAAAACGGAATAAGTATTTTAATAAGTTTAGCCAAAAGATAATTGAAAAATTAGGATTCCAATGGTCAAGCCAAGAATTAAAAAATAATATAATCAAGTATAAACCAGATTTAATTCTTTTTATTGATCAATCTTATTTTAGTAAAGAACTTTTACTAGAAATAAAAACAATCACAAATGCTAAGTTAATATTTTTACTTGGCACTTCACCTGCGGCAACTGTATCTAGAATGAGAATATTTGGTTCAGCTCCTTATTTTGATTACATCTTTACAAGTGATATATACCATGCCATTTCTTGGGTAGAATTAGGAGCAGCAAGGGCTGAATGCCTACCCATATCTGCTTGTGAGCCTAATCATCATTTTCCACCTGTTTTTAATAATAAAGAAGAAAGGGAACGATTCAATTCAGATGTCTCATTTGTTGGGCGATTAAATACAATGTTTAATAAAAAGAGGATTGACTATTTATTAAAGCTTTGTGAAAAGTTCGATATTGCAATATGGTCTCCAGATATTGATATTATAAAGCAACATCCGTTCCTAAAAAAATACTATAGAGGGTGCGCCAATAAAGAGGATATGATAAAAGCAATAGGAGGTTCAAAAATTTCACTCAATTTTCACAGTCAATATGTAGTTGGCGGAGGGAATATGCGACTATTTGAGATACCAGCAACGAAGACATTGCAGATAGTCGATTATTATAATGAAGAATGGTTTATAGAAGGTGAAGAAATAGTATCATTTGATAACCATTCTGATTTGGAGCAGAAAATTGAATATTATTTAGCTAACCCAGTTGAAAGAGAAAAAATCGCTGAAGCGGGGTATAAAAAGGTATATCAGCACCACACGTATAAAAACAGAGTAAATAAGATTATGGATAAACTAAAGAAAGAAAAATATTAACTTGCACATAGTTTATAAAATTTCAATTGGTGGTGGTCCAGATGCGTATATAAGGAACATCTCTACCATATCAAAACAACATAAAATTGATTTAACTATCATACTAGATACAGAACCAAATGGTGAAGTTCGCACTTTTCCTAAAAATATCAGTATATACTATTTAGAAAGAGGAAGTACCATACCATATTATATTTATCGAATTTCTACTTTTTTGAGATTGCCAATACATTTTTCTTCTAAACTGATTAGAATGGAAGAAGAGAATAGGCTATTAAAAACGCTGTATAAAATCGAAAAAAATAAATTGATCGATATTGTAGAAGTAACTGAAGGGGCCTTTATTAATCAAATAGCTAAAAGATGGAAGGTGATTGTACGCGCACATGGTTCAGATTGGTCCTTTAGAATGAACTGCGATGATCAAAATTTATTGATAGATAATTATTTAAAAAAGTGGCAGCGAATACAACATTTGAAAGCTTCTGCAAATTTTGCTATAAGCAAGCACACCAGAGATCATTTATCAAAAGAATTAAAATTAGACAAGGGCCTAATCCGATATATGCCATATCCTATTTGTCTTGAAAATTTTTCCTTAGCAAAACCGAAGAGTTACAAAGACATACCTTCTACATCACCAATTATCATGAGTGTTGGACGATTAGAGCGTAGAAAAGGGACGGATATAATAGTAAAAAGTATGAATATTGTTTGGGAAAAATATCCAAATGCATATTTAATTCTGATTGGTATTGCTTCGGAATTCACAATTCATGATTTGAAGGAGCTTGTACCAAAAAGTCATCAAAAGCAAATATTTCACCCGGGTTTTATCAATTACAAAGATATTCCATCTTTTTACAAAGCAGCAGACATTTATGTTTCAGCAAGTCAATATGAAACCTTTGGATATACTCTGCTAGAAGCAATAGCAGCAGACAAACCGATAATATGTACGGATAGAGGAGCTATGCCAGAATTAGTAGTAGATGGATTCAATGGCCTAATAGTTCCATTTGGAGACCCAAAAAGTTTAGGTGAATCCATTATAGAATTACTATCTAATGATGAACTATTAAAAATATTTTCAAAAAACTCTGGTGAAGTTGTACAGAAATATGATTTGTCTAATTATGGGGATATGCTTATGCAATCTTATACTGAAATAATAAATCTACCAATTAATTAAATGGACAATAGACATAAAATATTAGATATAGGTTGCGGCCATGTAAAAGTTTCTGGTGCTGTGGGTTTAGATAATGTTGATTTAGCCAATGTTGATGTTGTGCATGATATATTGGATTTTCCATATCCTTTTGATGAAAGATATTTTGACGCCATATACTTAAAACATGTTATAGAACATTTTAGCATAATGAAAATTGATGAGATTTTACTTGAATGTCATAGAATTTTAAAAAATAATGGTAAACTTTATATAAACGTCCCACATGCATTTTCAATTGCAGCTTTTACAGATCCGACCCATAAAACATTTTTCACTTTTACGAGTGGATATTTTTGGGATAAAGATAATTCAAAAGAATATTATAAAGAGATTAATTCTCTATGGTCTCTTGTATCAATAAGATGTTCTTTGACTTGGTTTGATTCAAAAAGGTTTCAATTACGAAAAATTGACAAGTTTTTTTCTAATATTTTATCTTGGAGGATAAATAATGCACTCAAAAATAAAAATAGTCCTAGCCTTGCAGACCGATTAGTAAAAAAGTATAATATGCAATTTTGTGATATAAAGTGGACATATAAAAAACATGATTAATTAGCTATTTTTAATCATTTATTATATACACGTATAAATTGCTGAAAAAAATTTTGATAAAATTTTTCAATGATTATATAGTTTGGCGCCCTAATTATTATTTTAGTAGATGGAAGAAATTCAAGTTATTATATAATTATAATGAAATTAAAAAAGAGAATACTGATTTTAATTTTAGAATTGGATATAATATTTTAGTAGAAGATTGGGAATCAGCAAATCATATTTTCTCCGAAATTTTTATTTATGAATGTTATCCTATTGATAAAAGTAAAAGTAATCAATTAATAATTGATATTGGTGCAAATGTAGGTTTTTTTACTTTTTATTCATTAATGAAATTGAAAAATGCTAAAATAATTTCTATTGAAGCTGATCCAAAAAATTACAAAGTATTAAAAAATAATATTTTATCAAATAACCTAAAAGATAGAGTACAATTATTAAATAAGGCGGTTTGTTCAGAAAAAGGGAAAGTAAAATTTTATTCATCTTTGAATAGTGCAGGCTGGTCATCTATTTATAGAAAGAGAGGTGCAGAAAAAAGTGAATTAATACATGTAGATGCCATTACTATTACAGATATATTATCAACGCTTCAAAATAGAACTGTTGATATAATGAAAATTGATATTGAAGGTGCTGAATATGATGTTTTACTAAATGATAATTTTTTAGATAACTTTATTGTAAAGAAGTTATTTATCGAAGTAGATAAAAAACCTCGTGATAAACGTTTTACTATTAAACAATTATTAAGATATCTTGATAACTATTATAAAAATATTAGAGTATTTGATTCAGATAATGAATATCCCTTGCTAATCTGTGAAGGATACAAAAATGACTAATTTGAAATTTACTTCAGTTTGTCGGTGGGCATTTCCACATGTACAAGGTGGGATTCCCATGTATAATTATCATCTTTTAAACACTTTATATAAAAAATTTGATTTTAAAATTGTTTCCCACCAGAATAGTACAAATATGAATTTTTATGCAAATATGGGAATCCAATTTGTTGGGTATAATAATTTTCATAATGATTTATATAACCAACTTACACGACTAAAAATCTTAAATAATATTTTACGTTCATGGAGCGATTGGAATAATTCATTTGAAATTATGAGAACAATTGATAATAATATATCTGGACTAATTGAATTCATGGATATTCATAGTGAAGGTTATTTGTATTTAAAAAAGTTTTCAAAGGAAAACCGAAAGGCGAGAGTGATTATACGGTCACATACTCCATGGGCACTTTTACGAAAGTATTATCCTAAAGATATCATAAAATATGTTGATTCATGGTGGGCAGTTGAAAGAGAAAAATATTGTTTTCATAATTGTGATGCCATAACTGTTCCAAGTAATGATTTAAAAAAACAATTAGTAAATACATTTGACATAACTAGTGACAAGATAAAAGTATTACCTAATCTGGTGGATACAGATCATTTCAAACCAATTGATCGTGATAGTAATGATTTATTTACAATATTACATGTAGGTCGTTTTGAAGAAGCGAAAGGAGCTAAAACATTATTAGAAGCATTTGCTCTTTTAGCTAAAAAATATAAAAATGTTCATTTAATAAACTGTGGTCCCTTAGATAAGTCTTTTTTAAAAAAATGTAAAAATTTGTTGATGCGGAAAAAATTATTAGATAGGGTAACATTTGAAGGTTTTATTAGTTACAAAGCGTTACCAATAAAATATGCAGATGCAGATTTAATTATTGTACCTGCAGAAATATATGAGTCCTTTTCTTATACGGTAGCGCAAGGGATGGCATGTGGTAAAGCAGTAATTGCATCAAAAATTGGCGGTATCCCTGAAACATTAAATAACGGGAATGCAGGTTTATTATTTACCCCTGGAAACGAAATAGATTTATTTGAAAAGATGGATACGCTATATATTGATGAAAAAAAACGAATTGATATCGGCAAAAAAGCTAGAGATTATATAAAAGATAATTTTTCAATAAATGTTTTACGACCTAAATATCTAGACTATTACCAATCATTAATACAAAAAAGAATTTAATAATTATTTCTCCATTTCAATTTCGTATAAGACGTGGAGTTGAAAGATTTACGTATAATCTTTCAAACCAATTAGCAAGTGATTACAATTTAAATATTAAAATTTATACATTAAGTGTTTTTAAAAATAATGATTGGGGAAAATGGCATAAAAATATTTCAATCCGAAATGTTCCAAATTTTAGATTTTTTGAAAAATATTTTGCAGTTTTATTTTATTTAAAATGGATTTATATAGATAAACCATCCCAAGTAATAATAAATTTTCTTTATCATGGTGAAATTCAGTTACCTAAGTATTTGAAATATTATTATATACTACATTCCCCGGCATCATTAATACCTGACAGATACAAATATATAGCCAAGAATATCAAAAAATTTAGATATATAAAAGGCATTGCTGTCTCTGAATTTGTTAAGAAAGAAGCAACTCCTTATTTTTTAGGTATGCCAGTTGAAGTTATAAAACATGGTATAAACATCCAGAATTTTAAATTATTTGCAAAGTATATTGATAAGCCAAAATTAAAAATTGTTACAGTTGCTTCTTTAGATAAATGGAAAGGTATTCAAGATGTAATTAAGGCAATATCTAGTAATGGTTTGAATAATGATTTTGATTTTCACATATATGGATTAGGGCCCTACAAAGATGAACTGATTAAATTGATTTATAGGTATAATTTAAATGAAAGGGTAATTATAAATAGTCCAGTAGAAAATGTGGAGGATGTTTTACCAAATTATGATATATATTGTCAAATGAGTATTGGTGAAGCTTTTGGACTTTCATTATTTGAAGCTATGGCTTGAGGGATCCCAACAATTGTGTATGATACCCCTCCATTTGATATATTGTTAAACAAACAAATAGCAAAAAAAGTAAAGGTCAAATCTATTAGTGATTTACGAAATGCTCTGGTTGGATACAAAGATTACAATGAAAGGTATAGATATGGTATGGCTGGGAAAAATTTTGTAAAGAAATATTTTAGTGTTAAGAAAATGGCGAAAGAATATTTTGATTTATTAAGTGCATTAGAATAAAATTGATTGATTATATAAAAAATAAATTATTTTCGAAGACGGATAGTAATGAATACGATATTTTAATTAATGCAGTAAAATTGATAAAGTCTTTAGATGGCTTTACCTGTGAAATTGGATGTTATAAAGGTGGTTCATCCTTACTAATAATGAAAACATTATTAGAGAATAATGATAAAAAAACACATATTGGAATTGATCCATATGGTGATATCGACTACTGCCATTGGGAGTCGAGAATCGATGAAGGAGGTAAAAGGAATTACACTGATTATGTGAAAAATAGAATGCTATCTAATTTGTACAAATGGTGTCATAATAATGATATGGAATTCAAATTTTTCAATCTTGAGGATACGGAATATTTTAAACGATTTGCTGATGGAATACCAGTTTATAATAGAAAGTTCAATAATAATAAGCGAATTATTGATGATTATGCATTAGTATTTTTTGATGGACCACACTCATCAGAAATAATAAAAAATGAGATTAATTTTTTTCATAAAAAATTACTACATAATGGATTCATGGTTTTTGATGATATATATCAGTATCCTCATATGGAGGTATTAGATGAATATATCAAAGATCTTGGATTTGAAATATTTGAGAAAGGAGAATGCAAAATTTCGTACCGTAAATGTTAGATTTATTTAATCTATTAAAAGACATATTTATTGATATACCACATTCTTTGCGTTTAAAAAATGAAATACAAAAATTATTTATAAGCCATGATATTGTACTTCATCCCAGGACACATCAAAATTATTATATTATAAATAAACAACCTTTAGTTATAAACACTACTGAAAGTATTTATAATATTAAATCATTTTCAAAATTGATTGGTAAAAAGAGAGATGCTTTATTTTTGGTCTCGTTTTGGTACACTTTGATGGATGATCCCTATATAATAAGGAAAATTTTTAATGCTTATTATGAACATCAAAAAGATTATAAGAAGCATAGGATAATTTTTCTACTAAATACTTTAGATGAGTATGAAATTTTTAAAATGAATAATATACCTTGTGAATTTATTCATCAGAATTCGTTAATTGATGAAAATATTTTTAAGCCGTTATCAGTTGAAAAAAAGTACAATTTGATTTATAACGGGCGAATTGAACCGTTTAAAAGACACTATCTATTAAAAAATTGCTCAAGCATTGGTTTAATTTCTACATATATACATAACATGGATAAAAAAAAAGAAGCGTATCTTGAAAGAGTAAAGGAATGTATACCGGATGCAGAATTAGTGAATTTTAGAAATAATAAAAAGCTAACACAATTTTATTTGAAAAATAATATTCCATTATTATCACCAACCGAAGTTTGTAAAAAAATAAATCAGGCTAGGGTTGGTGTAATTCTAAGTGCAAAAGAGGGTGCCTGTTATGCTTCTGTTGAATATCTATTATCAGGTTTACCAGTAGTATCAACAATAAATTATGGTGGTAGAAATGAATTTCTAGATAATCGCTATTGTAGAATCGTGCCTTCAAGACCCAAAGCAGTACAAAATGCAGTTAATGAATTAATTGCAGAAAATTATGATCCAAATTTTATAAGACAAGAGACGATAAAAAAAATGATTCCACATAAAAATAGGTTAAAAAATATTCTTTACAAGGTAATTAATAGGAATAGAAAAATTTATTCAAATCCAGATGATTTATGGAAAAACGTTTTTCGAAACAAGATGATTAAATATGCACAGCCATTTCCACAGGAATTTATTAAAGAAATAAACAGTTGAATATTGCTAAAAATATTTCTTGGTTTATTAAGCGTCGTCTTAAAAGAAGTGTAGGTGTGCCGGATATGTGGAATTCTCTATTGCAATTAAAAGAAAATAACTTTACACCTTTAAATGTATTTGATATTGGTGCATACGATGGTAGATGGACTAAGAATTGTTCGAAAGTATTTTCAAATGCGGATTACTTTATGTTTGAGCCTCAAGAACATTTGTATCGTGCTTTGTCATCAATGGTATCAGATAAGATTGTTATTGAGAATTTATTTTTGGGAGAAAGAGATGGCTTAGAAATTAATTTTTATGAAGACGGTTCAGGTAGCTCAGCTTTACGGTTTGGACCAATTATCCCAATCAAGAAGGTTACAACATCATTGGATTTTTATTGCCAAAAAAATTCGATAAACTCAATTGACATATTGAAAATGGATGTACAAGGATATGAATTAAATATTCTTCAAGGTGCTAAAACCACATTAAAAAATGTGCAACTGATAATTGCGGAAGTATCTTTATTGGATGTATATGTTGATTGCCCTCTGGTAGCTGAAATAATTAATTTTCTTAACATTCATCATTTTCAACTATTTGATATAGTAGACTTACGTAGGAGAGAACTGGATAATAATCTATGGCAATGTGATATGTTTTTTGTAAAAAATGATTTTTTTTTACTAAATGATAAAAGAAAGGATAAAAAACAAATTCGACCGATTAATCACTAACTGTTTTGAATTATATGATAACTGTATTCATTTGTACGTATAACAGAGGAGAAAAAATAAATAACACACTTCGGTCTTTAATAACTGAACAATCTCATAAACCTGATGAAATTATTATAGTAAATGGTGGTGGTGAGAATAATTGTAAACCGATCCTGGATAAGTGGAAAATTGTTTTTAGAAACCTTAAAGTGATCGAAACTGAGAATATTAATCTAGCCACTAGTCGAAATATTGGTCTACCTCACTGCAAAGGTGATATTATTCTCCAGACAGATGATGATGCACGTCCATTGCCTGATTGGATTGAGAAAATGATAAAATATCATGAGAAATATTCAGAAGTTGGAGTTATTGGTGGAGATGTGATTGATTCAAGTCGTGGGAATTTTCTTTCAAAAATTGCTGATATAGCCACATTCCCAAGTCATAAAAAAGTTCAAAAAGTACGCTCAGTTGCCGGAGTTAATTCTTCATATAAAAAAGAAGTGATTAAGATGATCGGTGATTATGATGAAACTTTATTCAGAGGGGAAGATGTAGATTACAACTGGCGAGCTATTCAATCCGGTTGGGATGTGCTATATTGTCCAGAGATTAAAGTTAAACATTTACACCGCCCATCATGGAAGAGTCTTTTTCAGCAACATTTCATGTATGGAAGAGCCCACTACTTAGTTAGAAAGAAATGGCCGGAAATGTATTCCCATTATCCTTTGAAAATATCTTCCTTTAAGACATTATTAAAATGGTATGCATCATGGAGTTGGACGCCCTTCAATGATGCTATTAAAAAAACATCTCAACTAACATCAAAAATGAACGGATTTGATATATTAGTTTTTTTATTTGTGAATCTTTCAAATCGGGTGGGGACTGCAATACAAAGACATTTCTATATAGTTTAATGAGAAAAATCAGAATTTATACAGAGAATCATACATCGGAAAAATATTGGGTAAACCACTTGGTCCATCCAGTTAGGTCTTTTTGGGGAGATGGAACTGAAAATTGGCCAAAATGGGAGAAGGATTTTCTATTTTATAAGGATTATTTTGAAATAACCTTTGATATTAATAAATCTGATATTGGGTTTTTGCCTTTGAATTTAAATTATTATATCAAAAATAATTTACTCTCACAAGTTGATGAATTAGCCAAAATATTAGAGAAAAATAATAAAAAGTTAATTGTATGGATTGATGGTGATCATTCAGTTAGATATAATAATTCAAATTGTATTTTCATTAGATATTTTGGGCAAAAATCTGAAAACAAAAAAAATGAATTTATTCAACCAGGGGATATGAAAAAGGACCTACTGCATGAGTTTTTTCAAGGTGTATTGCGATTCAGAGACAAAAGTGATAAACCGATAATTGGATTTGATGGTATAGCAAATTATCCCCCATTAAAATTAGCTGGTACAATATTCAAGAATTCAGTTAACAAATTATATTA